>Ga0325405_1006867_pt1 | contig 11481 bp, 5 predicted proteins | sample PopdelMetagenome_21_FD_205663 | JGI IMG/M metagenome (GOLD analysis project Ga0325405, IMG submission 205663) | Populus deltoides microbial communities from Bellville, Georgia, United States - Xylem-Control-R2 | ecosystem: Host-associated > Plants > Phyllosphere > Stem > Wood/Secondary xylem...
GATTTTCAATTCTACTCTCTATGGCGTGCCATGTGTGGAACCTATATGCATAATTTGCTCGGACGGCTACTAAAATCCGTGAGTATAGCCTCTTCTTCTATCGTATATTAGTATTATTCATATTATAATATTAAAATATACTTTAGAAAAATAAAATAATATATATATACATGCGCGCGCGCATCAAGATGTCCTCCTAAAGTGTTTTTTCTCCCTTTCAATTATTATTATTATTTTTTTTTTTATCTCAGAGTAAGAACTTAAAAAAACAAATTGTGAAAAAACAGGCTGAGCCTGCCAAAATAACAACTTGGGCCTTGTTGGGTTAATGCTATAAATTGTACGAGCAGTTGCGATTATACTAAATCATTTGCTAAAATATGGTTATAAATGGGCCAAAGGAAATGCCAGCATCTATTTAAGTGGGAAAATAGCTAATTACTAGATCATTGTGGTGCCGGTAATATCAATTTTTTTTAATATAAAAATAATATGTTGATATTATTAATATTTTTTTAAAATAAATTATATATAAATTGATTTGATATAATCCGATCTTTTTAATGGGCTACAAACAACTTGGATACTTAATAAAAATATAGTTTGATTCAAAATAAATATTTAAAATGATTTTTTTATATAAATTTCTGATATGACAATATATTTAGATTTATTCAGATTAACTTGTCAATCTACATGCTAAGTTATAAGATTATGTGTTATCTTATATAAAGTAAATCAAAATAAATTATGAAGTTAAAAAATAAAATAAAAAAATCAATTAAAAAAATAACCAAAATATAACCCGAGTCTAATAAGTTAACTTGTCAAACTCACGACCCGAATCATAAAATCAAGATAATCTAATAAAAACTAAAGTAAAAGTCATTATACCTCAACAAAATAACATTACTGGTCTCCTTTAGTTCTTTTGTTAATAAAAAATGAATTATAAAAAAACTATAAAGTTTAATATTTAATAAAATTAATTATGAAAAATAAAATTTAAATTTCAAAAAAAGTCAAAAGAGAAGAGAGGAGGGTTACACTAAGACCGCCTACTCCTCCTCCTTGTTAATTGGTAATTAATTGTATCTACTCCTATAAATATGAGCCATCTCAGTCGAATTCATCCAATCCAAGTTAAAGGAGATAGAGACTGAACAATGAATGGTCGAGTTCAGAACCACTTGACTATGCCATCCACAGCGGCGTTAAATAATGTAGCTGTGCGGTGCGGTCTGCTTTCAAGAAAGAATCAAATCAATGAACCAAAGCAAGGGAGTCTTGATGCATGGTAGCTGAAACATAACTGATCTCCACTTGTGATAAAGATTAGTTTACTCTTGCAACCACTGGAATACAAGGTCAGAGCACCTCGTCTTTCCTCTAATCCTAACTATAAAAAGCAAAGTAAATTGTGCTTGCATTCGTTTTCTTTTCATAATCAAGGTAGCTACAAAATCAAGGGAGATGATATATGGATCAAAAAATCTATTTTTCAGTTATTTTTTATCCAAAAACATCTAAAACCTTGCATAAATGGTATGACATCAAATAACCCAAATATAGGTTAAAAATAAAAAATTAACCTGAAATGATTAGATTTTCTAAGCTTAGTGTCGCTACTCGAGATCACAACGAATTAAAAAGAAGAACAAATTATCTAGTTTTTAGAGGGGAAAGTTATATTCTTGTGAAATGAAGTCGTCACTTAATATTATAGTTATTAAAAACCCTAACTGGTTAGCAAAGATACTATAGCAAGGGGCTCATTACGCTAAATGGAAGATGCTATCACCTCTAAAACATCATATCTAAGGTAGATTACATAGTTGTTCTTGTTTTGGATTACTAATAATTTATTGTGTTATACTAGTAATCTATATATAAGGTGATAATATGTTTATTCTTAGATCTGATTTATTTTACTTCTTCTAATTGCTTGGTGAATTGACAAGTCTAAAATAAATAACTCTTGATCACAACCAAAGTCATGTTAGTGAATGAACCATTAGGTCTATGTTTGGCTCATTAAATCTAACCCAGACTCTAAAAGAGGTTCATGGAAGGAACGTTAATGAAATTCAATCGTCTTATAGGAATTCAATACTCTTAACTCTAATGTTAGTAAATATTAGATTGAAACTAATATTATCAATTATCGTATTGGTGATTTTTTTTAAAAAAATCTTAATATTCATAATTCTAATGTCAATGAATATTAAACTGGAATATCTTTTTTTAAAAAAATCAGGAGGATGTGCCACCCAAGATATTGGCTTGTTATGAATCTATTTGTTATAAATATTAAAATTTCTTATTGGGTTTTGGAAAACCAATATTTGTGTTTATTGGAATTTGTGTATGTAGACTTTAGTAGGCCTTTTAATTTAAGCCAAGTTTTAATAAACTTGTTAACTGATTTTTTGTTTTTTGGATTTTTGTTTTTGTGAGCAAAATATAGATTTTATTTTCTTTCTTTTTTATTCTTGCAATGCTAGGGTTTGCCACAATGAATTTTTTTTAAATAACTTATCCATTTTAAAATATGAACTCAAATTGATTTTTTTCTTTGTCATTTTTCTTTTATCTTTTTCTTCATATTTTTTGTTTTGTTATGTATTTATATTGAAAATAACCCAAGACAAGGGTAAAACGACCGAGCCTAAACTCGTAAACCCAAAGCGAGTACATATGCATAGTCACAGACACAAAACATGGCCTATCTTTCTGAGCCCATGGGACCAGGAATAAGAAAGGACGCCCATGTTAAACAATAGCCGAAACCTAGCAACGCTAGAGCAAAGGAAACCAAACCCGGACCTAACCTATATCACAGCCCATTCCTACAAGCTTAAACAAAAGTCAATCCACATAAAGGGTCCAGCGACACCAAGGAGTTTTAACAAGAAAAGAAGGGGCTGGCCTTTAATACCACCACACAAACAGCCATACGAGGCCACGTGCATGTTAAGAGAGAGTATCATGCTTCTTACCAAAACTGGAGGCGAAGCTAGCCAAAATGGTATGCGTGCTCAAACATCAAAGGAAATAAATCATAGCTGCCTATTTAACCATCACGTGGTTAGACTCAACAAAGAATAACAAATAAATTCTTCTTTAATCAGTTCACCGAAAACAGATCCAACAAAAACCATGGTCGATGTTTGGAAACTAATAAGTGCTTCTTCGGTTATAGAACACACACGCTAATAATCTTTTACTTGCATTAGAATCAATCACTCATGTATCAAATATTATATCGCTTTATTTAACGATAATGCTTCTACTGGGTCAAATCTATATTTTCAAAATAGTACAACATGTCGAAGTATGGATACATGTCACTTTTTTTTGGTATTCTAGGCCAAGAGTTTTCATCATTGATTTAACACCATAAAAGTTCTTTTTCAACCTATTCACTTCAAGTAAAATGTTTCTTGTCCATTTTACAACTCTATCATAGCCGATTTCACTCAGCTCATGATCTGACTTGATGGTGAACACATGTGCAACAATCGATAATTTACTGTAATTTATGAACTCATCCAATAATAATTCGCCGGAGTCTTTCAAAAGATTGAAAAAGCTAGTTGCGTTTGCATTTGGTTCTTCATCTACGATTGGGCATTGACCTGCATAACCCTGATTCTTTCTCATTGTATCTATAACTATATTCATACAAGGATTACTATTGTCATCTATAACTCCATGCACATTGCTAGAACAAGAAGTTGACACAACTATCCTTTATGCCAAGGTCTCGTAAGGAACATATGGTTCTTTGTGCACAAGCAAGCACAAGTACTTTTTTCATTAACTATTTTTGTAGAAGATGCATCGTTACAATATTCGGATAGAGAAACTTTTTATTTTTACATGTCTTACATGGATATCTATTACCGCCTCTACTACTATTTTTTATATTAGATAGTGCGTAATTAATAAAACATTTAACCCCATTACAATAATCCATCATGCGCAGCCCTTCAAGTGAAACTCGATACATCCAAGAATAATCATCCTTTACTTATATCAAACCTATATAGAATATCGATGACAACATGTATTAATAAATTTTATGAACTAAATAAATTATCTAACATTGATTTAACTTAAACTTATTCAATCTATTTTGATAGTATCCCTAAATCATTATTAATTTTCTGTGAAAAATCAAATTGCTCCATATTTATTGAGATTTTCAACTTAACAATAAAATTGACAAAATATAAAACACACAAATTAAATAAGCAATTATTTATTTCAATACAAAAATATCTAAGTTACAACATCAAAATCAATTTCATCAAACTACAAACAAATGCAATTTTTTAAAATCTTTAAAAAACCATAACATATACAAATCATGCATTCATACAATAAATTTTTATGGGAAAAAGCTATAAAACAAGTAAACACACAATCAAACTAAATATACTAAATAGAAATGCAAAAGAAAAATTTACATTTTTAAAATGAGTAATCTTGGTTACTTAATTTCTAGTTAAACGACTAGGGCAACTAGCAGAAGAAATTTTTCAGCTTCCTTCCTTTTTAGGTTCACACAAATCAAGCGAGTAGCTAGTGATCTATTGCTATTTTTTGTAGAAAAAATGGAAGAAGATAAAGAAATGGGGGAGGGAGAGAGAAGGGATCAATTGCTAGGTTATAACTTAAAAACTCTCAACGGATTCACCGATGGATATTAGCGAAGAGTTTAGCGTCGATAATACCGTATGTAAGAATGACACGTTATTATTTATTTTTTCATAACTTCTTTTCTCACTTTAATTCTCTTGGTGTACATCGATGACAAATTTTTGTCGGTTTATACCAAGGGACATAACGAGGAAATATTCTTGCCAGTAAAGTTCATCGTAATTTACCAACATTATTGTTTCTGTCGGTATTTCCGTTTGTATTTATTAATTTTTTGATAGCATTTACATAAACAAACTTAATGTCACATGTAACTAAGGCATATTGGAGAAAACAAAAAACTAAAAGGGCTAAACTATTTACTGTACAGTATGAGCAGAAACATTGTGGATTCAGACAATGTATTGGTCATTTTTTCCTTCATTGCACTTAACGATTGCCTTGGTAGCGAGGGTAAATTCATCTTTTCTAGGGGTGTCAGGGGGGGCGCGACGGCGGAGGCTCTCTATTGTGCCTCATGTGTGAGGTGTTGTGTGTTGGGAAGGTTTTCGGATTTAATCATAAAATTATGATTAATGTTTAGGAGTTGCCACCTAGTAGTATGGTCACTAGGAACCTATGGTCTGCGAGAGTCTGAGTAAGGGACTGGTTGTGCAAGGGAAAGACGCATCACCTCTAGTGCACCCTACCTAAGGTAAGCTGCATTGTTGTTTGATTGTTTTTTTTCTAAGTCGGGTTTCTATTCGTTGGTCTTTTCTAAGGCTTAAGGCAGATCTCTTTTCATGAGAGAGTCTCTACCTTAACGGGTTCAATCCTAACCGTTCTAAAGTCTGAATTTTAGCCCGGGTTAAAAAAAAATTCAAAACATTTTTAGACTTTAGAATGGTTAGGATTAGAGCCATTGAAGGGGTGGACTTGTATGATCCAGTACGGGCAGCAGAAATATGTCTGGTCCCAAATGTGGTTGTCCCGAAAAAATTTCATGTTCCTGAATTAATCAAATACACTGGAACACAATGCCCTATAACTCATCTCAAATCTTACTGTAATAAAATGACAGAAGTAGTACACGATGAAAAACTACTAATGCACTTTTTCCAAGATAACTTAAGTGGGGCGGCGTTAAGCTGGTATATGAGATTGGACAACACAAAGATTAAAAAATGGAAAGACTTGGTGGATGCTTTTGTCAAGTAATACAAGTACAATATGGATATTGTTCCCGATAGAACTAGTTTGTCCAATCTAGAGAAAAGGGATAAGGAAAGCATAAGGGAATATGCTCAAAGGTGGAGAGACCTAACTGCTCAAATATATCCTCCACTCTTGGATAAAGAGATGGTCACTTTGTTTGCTAACACGCTCAAGGCACCCTACTACGAGCATGTAATGGGTAGTTCAGCCCAGTAATTCACTGATGCTGTTGCAGTAGCTGAGCGTATAGAGTAAGGAGTCAAGAGTTGTAGAATTCCTGTGCCAACTGTTGAAAAAAGGGGCTTCGAAGATAAAAGGAAAGAGGTTGACCATGTTGAGGATAACTATAGGGGTAGAAATAACCCATTCCAAAATTACCACACTCCATCCTTTTTACCCTAAATCACCAACCTCAATCTCAACTCTCCTTTTCCTACCAGAAAACCTGAGCCTCAAACCAAACATCAAAGAGTCTAAGAACAACCACCTCTATTACCGCTGCCCTTAAATGAGATATACCAAAAGCTACTAAGCATCGGGCATATAGCTCTAGAACCCTTGACACCTCTGCAACCACCTTACCCCAACTAGTATAAGCCCGACCTCACTTGCGAGTACCATGCTGGCGCTGCGGGACACAACATTCATACTTGTAGTGCCTTAAAAAAAAGCTCATGCATTTGATCAAAGTTGGGTGGATAACATTCGAAGGAACTCCAAACATGAGTTTGAACCCTCCACCCAATCATGCTTCAAGTACTGGATCGGTGAATGCACTAGAGGCGGAATGCTCTGGAAACCTCAAAGCATCGATGGCAAGAGCAAAGTGTGGAGAATGCAATGTGCACTCTCGAGGATAGAGGACAAAGTTCTTCTATAGAATGGGAAGATAAAGCCTACCCAATTATTTTCGTTTGTTTGATCATGTCTGTTTTAACCTGTTTTAGTCTTGTTGGCAATTTAGCTCACAATGCCACAAGACTTTCTCTGTCAAATGAGTCTTTCCTGTTAATAAAATCATGTGTTTTCCTGTGTTCATGATGTGCTTTCATGCAAATAATATATTGAACACACCTTTTACTCACAAAACCACTGCACCAAGAATTCTTTGGTGTTTTTCTTTTTTTTCCCAAAAAAAAGCATGACCCCATGTTTTCACAAGGATTTTTGGGAAATCAAAGTTTTAATACCAAAAAAATTCAAATTGACGTTTGTTCTAATAAACAAATTCTAAAAATTCAAGTGATATCCTAACACTTAAGAAACCTAAAAGAGAACCTGAACACCGTGAGATAACTTCAAAACTAAGTTTTGACTGTATGAATAATGAGAAACCATTTTGAATATTGGCATATGAGAAAGCAAAGCTTGCCGATTCTGAATGCATGCATTTGAAATGAAGAAAGGTCATCTTTGATCATCCTTTCACAAATTTTAAAAAATCCCCGCAGTCCCTTTTTTAGCATAATGCATTTTTCTTAAAAAATAACCTTGGCTAGGATCACACCCTACACTGAGGGGCAAGTGCAAAAAAATCGTTAATGACTAAAAGCGCCCAAATAACCCTATGACTAAAAGTGTCCAAACAACCCTGGAGGGCATGAAAAAGTCCTCAACAATAAAAGTGTTCAAACAACACTAGGGGCCATGAAAAAAATCCTCAACGATAAAAAATGCCCAAACAATACTAGGGGCAAGTGTGAGAAATAAAGTTCTCGATGATTAAGGGTGCCCAAACAAAGCTGGGGGCATGAAAGAGTTCCAAAATTATTTGAGTGTGCCACAAAAATCACTAATATAATGATGCTCAAAACCAAAAGAAGAAAAAGCCCAACATTGAGGGGCACCGTGGACCATTTTACAAATCAATTCCAAGGTCCAAAAATTCATGGACCAAAAAAAAAGAGATTGGGGTATAAGCACTAGAGATCCTTAGTCTTAAAGTCCCTTAAACACATTTTGAGCCTATAAATATCTTTTTTCTTCATAGCCAAAAGCCAAAGCCAATGTTACGTGCCCAATCAAGCCCTTTCTGATCAAAAGCAAGTAATTTGAATCGGCAGACTTTGCTTTCCCATGTGAAACAAGTCATTATTCATGCAAGCAAAATGAATGCTTTGAAAACTGGTTCTTTGAAACTCTCAAATTGAAGCTTGAACCCTTTTGACCAATCAAACATCACTTCACTTCACCAAAAAAAAAATAAATTTTTTCAACACTCATGCAAATCTATCCGTAAGAATCGCTTGAATTTTTCAGAATAAGTTTGTTTTGAACAAACATCAAAATGATTTTTCGTAATAGCTTTGAAATTCTAAAAATTTTTCATGAAAACAATTCCTTGTAAATAACCAGATCTTCTTTCACATAGCCTCATCCCCAAGAAAAATCCAAATTAAACACTTGGAGACATGATCAAACTAGGGGGCAATTTGACAAACACATAATAGGGTTGGCTCCATGATTCCATAAAAAAGGCAAGGCAAAGCTGGTAACCTAGAGATAAAGCCAGTTGATATTGTACCCTTCAAGTGGTCAAGATCACAAGATATGACTCAAGTAAGCTAGCAAGAGCAAAAAGAGTCATCGAAACTTACTATCAGAGACTCAAACTTTTGAGAAAAGGAAAACTCCATGAAGAAAATGGGGCTATATTTCTCAGGTAAGTATACATGCATATTGATCATGATGCATTACTTTCATCCTTAACAGATCAGTGTCTCACCATCACCTCTTTTTGAGTGGGCTATTAAGTCCTCATCATTTAGATAATGTGCCTTTTAGCCATATCTTTCTTCTCTTTGAATGCGCCCTCGAGCAACCGAACATCCTAGCTGGTGCACCTTACAACCCTGCCTCCCTTCGAGTGTGCCTCTGAGCCCTCAACCATCTTAGCTAGTGCGCTTTACAACCCTACCTCTTTGCCTTTTGAGTGTACCTTTAGACCATATCATACCTCGTTTCGAGTGCGCCTTTAAAATCTTCCATTTTGGGCTGGTTGCCCAATACAATGAAACCATTTTGAGAAATTCTCACATTTCTCACCTCCTCCAAAATTTTCATCTGGGCAAATCACCCATTACAACAAGACCACTTTGAAAAATCTTCATGTTTTTCACCTGGGCAGATCGCCCATTACAACAAGACCACTTTGAAAAATCTTCGTATTTTTCATCACTTTGAAAAAACTTTGTATTTTTCACCTGGACAGGTCGCCCATTATAACAAGACCACTTTGAAAAATCTCTGTATTTTTCAGCACTTTAAAAAATCTTCGTGTTTTTCACCTGGGCAGGTCGCTTATTACAACAATACCACTTTAAAAAATCTTCATATTTTTCATCACTTTGAAAAATCTGGGCAGGTCGCCCATTACAACAAGACCACTTTGAAAAATCTCTGCATTTTTCACCACTTTGAAAAATTTGTGTATTTTTCACCACTTTGAAAACTCTTTTCATTTTCCATCTGGGCAGGTCGCCCATGACAATAATACCACTTTGAAAAATCTCTGCATTTTTCACCATTTTGAAAAATCTATTTTTCACCTGGGCAGGTCGCCCATTACAACAAGACCACTTTGAAAAATCTTCGTATTTTTCACCACTTTGAAAAATCTCTGCATTTTTCACCATTTTGAATAAATTGTGTTTTTCACCCGGGTAGGTCGCCCATTATAATAAGACCATCTCAAAAAAAATTTAATTTTCTCTAGGTAGGTCACCCATGACAATTCGACCACTTCAAAATTTCTGAATCTGCAAAAGGAAAATCTTCCAGTTTTTACTTTGAGTGCGCTTTCTAGCCCTCAAAAGGATTCATCATTTCTCAATATGATGAGTCCATCATCTATCATCCTTCTTTTTTTTTCTTTACAATGCTTACTATCTAAAGTCTCTTACGAGACTTTCTATCGTAAGCATTGTAAAGAGGGGGGCAACTGTCATAACCCAATTCTGGGTTATTCCCCAAAATTCACTTTTTTTCAAAATAAAAATAAAAAAATAAAATAAAGGCCGACAACGTGGAGAAAGTAGGTTGGGGAATCAAGCTGCAATTTTTTGGATGAAATTCAAGGCCTAATTGTACCCTATTATGCCCAAAAATGGAGAAAAAATTACAAATTCAAGGTCAAATTAAATGATTATTGGACGAATTTGCATAAAAATTAAGTCCAATGAAATAATTAAATTTTTAATAGACTAATTTGATTTAATCATGGGCCAAATTAAATTTTAATTATGTTTAAGAATTAATTTGAGTCCAATTGAAGGATTTAATTAAGTGCAAAGACTTAATTATACTTTAAATGGGTCAGATTAATTTTATTTGGGGCTTAATTGGTAAAAATTTAAGTTTGGGAGCCTACTTTAGGCTTAATTGAGAATATTGGAATTTTAAGAGACCAAATTTAATTTCTACCAAGTTATTTGATTGAAATCAGGGGCAAAATTGCAAGAAAATTAAAGTTTTGGGGTCAATTAGGGGCTAAATTGAAGAAATCCGAGACCAAGGACCATATCGCAATAGGCGCGTAACTTTAGGGCTCCAATTGAAGTTCATCAGGGGCTTAATTGCAAAAGTTTTGAGTCAATTAGAGCTTCAATTGAAAGCAATTGAAAAAGGAAAGACTGAAATGAACTTTGGCCGATTCAGAACTTTGTTATTGTTCATCTTTTTCTTTATTTTTCCGGAAAAACTGGTCTAGTTACCTCATTTGCAGGTGTATTTAATGCACCTAACGTCCACCAAATTTAACCAAACTTGCACGAAAATGATCCTCTATAGTTCCACATCAATAGTTCAATCTGAATGACAATTAATCGGCGCCAGCGTCGGCCTAAACATTCCAACTCGGGCAGCTTTTTCTGCATATTTGACAGTGCACCATGTCTACTTTGAGCCAACGGTTGGGATCCTTCCCAACCGAATCAAGGGCTGAAAGTTTTTCCCCTGTGTAGATAAGATTGCCCTCTTCCATCGCCTATAAATAGAGGTGGATTTCATGGCCCGAGGGAGGAGAAAATAGGGTCCAAAATCAGCCAAAAACCCAGTTTTTCTTTGTTTGTTGTACTTTTATTTTTGTTGAGTTATCATGATTGCCTCATATATTTTTTCCTCTTTTTTTAATGAAATTGATTTTTTGTTTTACAATTTCATAGTTTGGTGTTAAATTATTGGCCCTTATGCTATATGATTTTTTTCACTTTTGTTTTGTTAGGTTATCCTGAGCGCATGTTTGTCAAGTTAACCCAAGTTAACTTGTATTTTCTTACTTGATGTTTTTTTTATTTAACTTCGGTCTTTTTTGCTAGGTCCTTTTATTATAATTCTATTTTTTTATATCCCGATCTCATGTCACGAGCGGCGGGTTAATCAAGTTGTTTTTTTTTCCTCAATTTTTGTTTATGAATTTAATTATTTTTTTTCAATTTCATTATTTTGCATTAAATTATTCGCCCTTGAGCTTTGTCATTTTTTTGCTTCTCTTTTTGTTTTGTTATTTCGAGAGCCGGTGGGTCAAGCTAACCTGGGTCAACTTGTATTTTCTTTCATAATATTTTTTTTAAAATTTAAATTGGATCTTTTCTGTTAGGTCTTTTTTTTTTTGGAAGTCTAATG
>Ga0325405_1006872_pt1 | contig 11477 bp, 2 predicted proteins | sample PopdelMetagenome_21_FD_205663 | JGI IMG/M metagenome (GOLD analysis project Ga0325405, IMG submission 205663) | Populus deltoides microbial communities from Bellville, Georgia, United States - Xylem-Control-R2 | ecosystem: Host-associated > Plants > Phyllosphere > Stem > Wood/Secondary xylem...
GACATTTGTTTTTATCATTGTTTAATCCTTACATCAATATCACATCCCAAAACTCTCTTCAACTCCTTTTCTGTTATTATTCTCTTCAAATCTGTCTTTATTTGTAATTTATATAATTCACCTCCCTATGGTTCGACCCCGGTCTTGCCGGGTTATTTATTACTTCGACACTCCTGCACTTGGGAGAAGACATCAATCTTTTGGTCGTGTCAGAGTCTAATTCCCAATTAACCCAATATTAAATGATGAAATTGGAGAAAAATATTTAAGAAAAAAACTCGAGCTAACTAGGTAACTCGTCAAACTCGGATCTGTGTCATGAGAGTAAGATAACTAAATAAAAAACAAATCCAATATTAAAGGATCAAATTAAAAAAAAACATTCATTGAAAAAAAATCAAAGAAAAAAAAATTACTCATGTAAATAAGGTCAAAGTGAACTTTTCATTGTGAATTGCTATAGTGAAAACCACATATGTTTTAGTATATTGTATAATAATAATTTTTATACTTAGAAAAAAAAACTCATAAACTTAATTTTCTAGCAATGATATGAGCCCCACTTATATTTCCAAAATAAATCATTCTCATGCTATTTATTTCTTTTTTTAATATGAGTTTTTTTTTTGTTTTTTCGGGTTTTTGACCCTTTATTTTTATCTTTTTTTTAAATTTCATCATTTAATATAAAGTTTTTATTTAATTTTATCATTTAGTATTCAGTTAATGGTAAAAAAAAATTTCAATTCCAACATTTAATATGGGGTATTTAATTCCTTTGGGTTTTCTTTTTGTTGTGATCTTTTATTTTTCTTTTCAATTTCATAATTTAATATAAAGTTTTTATTTAATTTTATCTTTTATTATTGGGTTGATTTTTTTCTTTGGACCTACTTAGTGAACAAGATCACATAGGACAACTCTCACATGATTTAATTTGAAACCAAGGCTAACCAAATAGTTGGATTGAGATTTTTTAAGTTTAAATTGCTATATTGAGTTTCATGACAATATTAAATTGTTTTCAATGATCTAAATATTATTTTTTCACATTCAATTTTTTTATCCAAGCCAGTCGATAAACTAACACATGCTAAAATGATAGGTGGAATGAAGAATGTCTTCTGTCAAAAGATACATCATAGGTTAGAATCTTATCAATCAAGTATAAAATCAAAATACATTAACATTAAAAAAAAGTATATAAAAGAATCGAAGATACTTTACAGAATGAACATATCCATAATTTGATCATGAGAATAAGATCCACCACCGATCATGAAAATACAAATTTGGTATTATACCTTTTATTGATTAGATATAATCCTCCATAAGACATATAAGAAAAAAAAAACTAGAAAAGACTACCAACCATGGAAAAAATCTTGTATACGACATACCACCACTAAATAGAGGAGATATAAGGGAGGGGGGAGAGAGATTTTCATCTTGTTTGGCATTGCAATCTAATCATGTTTTAGAATTTTTATTATTTTTTTAGCTTTAAATTATTTTTTTAGTTTTTTTAAATCATTTTGATGTGATGATATCAAAATTAATTTTTTTAAAAATATTATTTTGATGTATTTATAAGCAAAAAGCACTTTAAAAAGTAATCGTTACCACACTCTAAAACATATCCTTTGAAAAGTCAAGAAAAAGGTCGTTACGACAAGGCAAACAGTTTTAACTATTAAATTTGTGTATATTTATTATTATTTTTCTATATGAACAACTTTATCATTTTTCATAAACCTTGTAAAAATAAATTTTATTTTGCATAATTATGCATTAAAAAATAAAAATATGTATAATTCAAATGTGCAGTAGTATTTGCCCATATAGTATTGCATATTGCGATAATTTCTATTTTTAAATTAATGTTCTTAGATATTTTTTGATGGCCTTGATCTGTTATCAAAAATAAATAAATAAACTTGAAAAATCATCATTTTAATGCATTTTCAATTAAAAAGTATTTTTAAAAAAGAACCATACATCACATTACCAAACACATACTAAATTATTCCAATAAGAAATAAAGTTGCACTTTATTTTAAACTAGCTTTGATCCTCGGTGTTGTGCCATTATTGAATTTTGATTGTTTATAAAAAAGCAAGTTTTTATTTTTCTCACTAAAAGAATATCTTTTCTTTAAACATATAATTAAACTTTGAAACTTATAAAAATGTTTATTTAGATTTGATGACTCAATTTGAAATTCATATCAATACCCTCAAAAGCATTCCAAACAAAAGAATTTATTTAACATTCTAAATTGAATTCAATTTACATGGTTCCAAATAAGCTATAAGTGTTTGCTTCAGATATAGTAAGGAAAAAATAGAGAATATATCATTTCATTATATTACTATTTTGATTCATCGCGCTACACTACAAGATAGAGCATTTTTTTCTCTTAATATAAAAAAATGGTGAAGGCGATTGTTAACATTTTATTTACCTTCAAGAAAATTTTTAACTACAAACTGAAAAGTTTATACGTGCGTTCAATAAAATAAATTGAAAATTATATGTATCGATAAATGAGAGGAAAATCAAAGAAAAAAAAGGGAAAAAAAGGAGAAAAGATTGATAAAAGAACTTTAAGTGTGAATGTTTAAGAGCCTAGCACAAGGATTTCTTAAGTTTTGAAAGGGAAACAAGCTTGTAGAAGTAAGATTTGACAAAGAAAAGCAAAGAGGGTAGTAGCTATTCTAGGAGATTGAATGCATTACTTTCTAGTATAAAAATGAAGTCCATGTGGCCTGTTTGAGTTGTTTTTTATTGTCATTTGGTCTGTATTTCTATTTACAAACATGGAGATAGAGTTTGGAATGTTTAGCAAGTAGTATTGTGGTCGCTTTTTTTTTTTTTTTTTTACTTTGATAGCCTAATTTTGTTTTCTGAAACTCTTTTGGATGTTTTAGATATAGTAAAAGTCTTCTATTCAAGTTGTTTCTTATTGATAAAATAGTGTTGTTTTCGTTTAATTTAAGTAATACATATTCAAGCAATGATGTTTATCCTGGATTTGCTAGGTCTGTTCATGAACAAAATAAGTTTAGAAAACTAATTTTGAATCTATACTGCATGAACATGTAAGTTATTTTAAGTTGATAGTTTTTGGACTTGGTATCTCTTGCATGATTTTGATGATTTGATATTGTTTGTTGACTCTTTTGATTCAAATATGCTTTGCTATGGTAACGTGGTTTGTTGGAACTAAGAAAGCATGTTTTAGAGGTATAAAAGGTCATTTTCTAGGTTTGACAGTTTGATCTTCATTTATGGGTTTACTGGGCAATGTTCTTCTTGTTCTTGAGAAGAATATTGCCTTAACCCTATAATTTGGACCAATTTTGGTTAGATTCTTTGCACATAAATCTTCAGGCAACTTGACTAGCTAATAATCTAGAGTTTATTTGCATTACTAATGTCATAACCCAATTCTGGGTTATTCCCTAAAAATTCACTTTTTTTCAAAATTAAAAAAGAAAAAGAAAAAGAGGCTGGCAACGTGGAGAAAGCAGGCCGGGAAATCAAGCTGCAATTTTTGGAGGAAATTCAAGGCCTAATTGTACCCTATTATGCCCAAAAATGGAGACAAAATGCAAATTCAAGGTTAAATTAAATGATTATTGGACGAATTTGCATAAAAATTAAGTCCAATGACATAATTAAATTTTTTAATAGGCCAATTTGATTTAATCATGGGCCAAATTAAATTTTAATTATGTTTAAGAATTAATTTGGGTCCAATTGAAGGATTTAATTAAGTGCAAGGACTTAATTATACTTTAAATGGGTCAAATTAATTTTATTTGAGGCTTAATTGGTGAAATATTAAGTTTGGGAGCCTAATTTAGGCTTAATTGAGGAGATTGGAATTTTAAGAGACCAAATTTAATTTTTACCAAGTTAATTGATTGAAATCAGGGGCCAAATTGCAAGAAAATTAAAGTTTTAGAGTCAATTAGGGGCTGGATTGAAGAAATTGCAGCTAAGGACCAATCTGCAAAAGACGCCACAATTGAGGGGCTTAATTGACAAAAACCGGGGGTGAAATTGAAGAAATTGAAAGTTTGATGGTCAATTAGGGGTTAAATTGATAAAATCCGAGACCAAGGACCATATTGCAAAAGGTGCGTAACTTTGGGGTTCCAATTGAAGGTCATCAGGGGCTTAATTGCAAACATTTAGGGTCAATTAGGGGTTCAATTGAAAGCAATTGAAAGAGGAAGGACTGAAATGAACTTTGGCCAAAACAGAATCCTGAACACTATTCATTATCTTCTTCTTTTTTCCCTGAAAAACTGGTTCAGACACCTCCTTTGCAGGTGCATTTAATGCACCTAACGTCCACCAAATTTGCCAAAACTTGCACGAAACTGATCACCAGACATCCCTCTACGTCGGGGTATGGTCTTCCCCGGCACATTGGCAAATAAACGGACGTGACATCACCCCAAAGAGGCCAACTCAGGCAGCCTGCAGCTGCAAATTTGACAATTTGACAGTGCACCATGCCTACTTTGAGCCAACGGTTAGGATCCTTCTCATCCGAATCAAGGGCTGCAATTTTTCTCTAGTGTAGAAAAGATTGCCCTCTTCCATCTCCTATAAATAGAGGTGGATTTGATGGTCTGAGGGAGGAGAAAATCGGGTCCAAAGTGAGCCAAAAAACCAGCTTTTTTCCAGTTTCTGCACATTTCTTTTCTTTTTCTCTCTCCATCGCGTTTTTAGCCGTTGAAGACCCCACAGAAACCTTTCTCCTCCACCAATAGACGACTGCTAAGCCTCCCCACGAATCCAAATCCTCACCGGCGTTAGGGGGCAGCCACCGCTAGGTCTTCCCTCTCCCTTTGTAGATTTTCTTCTTCTTTCTTCCTCCACCACAAGCAGCCAACACCGCCACCATTTCTTCCACCAGCTCCACTCTAGGCTAGTGACAGCAGCTCCTTCTCCTCCGCAAGGTTGCCTCCCACTTCACCCCGCCCGTTTATAGCTTCCGCAACCGTTTGGTTGCATGCAGAACGTGAACAGTAACTGTTCACATTTCTGCAGAAATAATAAACATGGGAGGTGGGTCAGACCTGATTCGGCCCAGCCCATATGTATGGGCCGGGTCCGGCCCACCCCAAAAGAGAAATAATCTTCTGGGCCGAGTTCGGCCTAACCATTTTGGGCTGCTGTTGGCCCCCTTTCCCTTGGGCTGCGCCTGGCCCATTTATCTGGGCCGGCCCGGCCCACCTGTTTTAATAATATTTAATTAATATATAATATTATATTATATATTTCTTTTAAAAAAAAACAAAAAAATTCCAAAAAAATTTCAAAAATCCTTAGAAAAAAAATTGTGATTTTCTCAAATATTTTTCTACCAATTTTGTATGATATCGGGTTGTATATTTACACTGTAAAATACAAATCCGGTATTAAAATACCCGGTTTTCTCCGAAATATTTCAAAAACACAAAAAAAAAATTCAAAACATTAGAAAAAAATATTTTATTGCACACGGCCAAATTCTAAATTTTTTTTTCAAGCATATTTTTCATAAAAAAAACAAAAATTGCATCTTTTTCATGTTTAAAAAAAATCAAAAAAATAGATATCGTAACCAGTTTATGATTATCCATTAAAATTTGGCCAACATGTCAAAAATATTTTTCCAATCTTTTTTTAGGTTGTAGACTTTAATATTTGTGGGGTGTAAAATTGCACGATAAAGTACACCCTCAAGTATTGAAAATACAAGTGTAAAAATATGATGCTAAAATTCAGACTTTAGAACGGTTAAGATTTAACCCAATAAGGTAGAGACTCTCTCATGAAGAGAGATCTGCCTCGAGCCTTAGAAAAGACCAACGAATAAAAATCTGACTGAGAAAAAAAACAATCAAACAACAATGCAGTTTACCTTAGGAAGGGTGCACTGGGGGTGATGCGTCTTCCCCTTGCACAACCAGTCCCTTACTCAGACTCTCGCAAACTATAGGTTCCTAGTGACCATAATACTAGGTGGCGACTTCTAAACATTAATCATAATTTTATGATTAAATCCGAAAACCTTCATAACATACTAACACCTCACACCAGGAGGCACGAGAAAGAGCCTCCGCCATCGCCAGACGACGTCGCGCCCCCCGCAACAAATAACATGTTTTTAGTAGATTTTTATCTTAGAGTTTTGGTTTTGAATTGAAACCCATTTTGACAAAATCATGGTTTTTAAATGATAATCAAAGTGCATGAATGCTAGATTATTGATCCTTGCATGATTTCCAACATGTTTGTGTCATTTGTTTGTCCATATTTGATTTGATTTGAAATCCACGTTGTTGGGTTCATGTTGAATGTTCTTTGGTGTTATTCATGTGCTTTCTTTTTATTGGTTTTGATTTGTTTGATAAAGATTTTTTGAGTTTTTTCTTAGTTTGATTCGTTTTAGATTCTGGTTTAGGTTTTGGTTTGTTTTTCGGGTCAAAACAGTGGACTTTGATTTGGTTTATGGTCGAACCAAAAGTTTCGGGTCTACTCGATTGGGTAAAAAAATAATTTAAAAATAATTTTTTTTGCTCGTTACATACGACTCAATCCTTACAAAAATTGCATTTTAAAAAGGAGAGAAAAAAATGATTTTAGCATTGTTTTAGAAAAAAAAATGTTTTTTTTTTAGCATTTTAGAATTTATAATAAGTTTGTAAAATTTCTCAAGGATTTGACTAATATTTCAATAACCCTAAAAATTTAAATTCCTGAAAATTAAAGGTCAATATTTTGATATAAATGTTGGACCTACAAATAGATTGATATTTAAGTATCAAGAGTTGACTATAAAATTTTCAGAATTATTTTGGATATTTATCAATTTTAATTGAGATTATTTTTCACCAAAATTTACAAGTTGTGGAAAACACTTTTGTCTCTCATGATAGGTTAACCCTATAAGAGCACCTGCATTGATTTTTTCTATAAGAATTTACCTAGGTATACGAGCCCATAATAAATTTGAAATGCCAGATTTATTTATGAGCATAAATCTTTGTTTTGAACCATAATCAGACCACTGGTTAGGAACCCATCAACACCTTTAAACCACATCCAGATCACACAATGCAACGTACCTCAGGTAAAGGGCGTTGGGGGTGTTAATACCTTCTTTTATCACAACCAGTCCACTCAGGTCTCCTAGTGACCCTGAACTAAGCAACTCGATGATGACTTTTGACATCCTGCAACGCCGCACGCGCTTCGTGTGACACTTTAGTCTATGACCTCACAAAAATGGTGATGCACATTTGTTTCAGTTTTAAATTTGGACCCTAAATCTTTAATTATTTTAAACTAATAACATTTAATTTTATCTAGCCAAACCAAGCATCAACCAAGCACCAAATTTTTTTTATTGATGTCACAAGATCCCTGTATATAAGCGATTGAAACAAACCATTGAGTTCAATCCCAAATAACCTTAGTGTGAAACAATCAAATTGAATAAAAAAAGTCTAGTGATAAAAAAATGGCTAAATAGTTCCCCTGCCTATTTAATTTTGTTCCTGATGTTAGCCAAAAACAGGGACTAAAATCTTATAACATATGGATTTTGAAATAAGCAAAGACTACACATGATATAAAGGGACCATTGCAAGGATTGATTTACATAGTGTAATTAACCCCACTAAGGTTAAATTCTTTGATTTCTAACAAGCCAACTTCTTATGCATGTTCTCAATAATGTAATTGTAGGTTTGCTTATTAATCCGTCAGTGCAAGAAAAGAATCCTAAATACTTCTTAAGATCTTCAATAATGGCAAAACCATTACTATGACCGATTGATTTTGCTAGTATGAGTGACATATTCTTGGAGAAAAACATCTTAGTTTTACCAACACTCACCTTCTATCCCAAAACATCACATGATAAATTCAAATAGTGCACTCCTTATTTCAGATGGATCTCACTAGCTTCAACAAAGAGAAATATATCATCGCAAAACATGGATGAGATACCAAAGGTCCTTTCCTACTAACATTAAAAAGAATCCATGAACCTGTCTCAACCACCTTAAAAATAAGCTAGGATAGCATTTCTAGGCACGAAACAAAAATATTAGGGAGAGAGGATCACCTTGTTAAATACCATTCATAGGTGTGAAACTAAACAAAAAGCTACCATTCAAAAGAACAATGGGCGGTAGTCTTAATATAATGCATAACAAGTTTTATAAACCAAGGAGGGAAACCCGCATGCACTAGTGTGTCTCTAATGAAATCTCACCCTAATTGATCATCAGCCCATGACAAAGTTGCTCTGATATTTAGTGACTAACTTTGGCATAAAGATTTTAAAGTGATTCACTAAAAGCTTGGTTAGAATCTTAAAATTAACATCACATGGACCAATAGACAAAATTGGTGAAAAAACTCTGGTTTAAGAATCTTCGAGATAAAAGGAAACTCATGTATTAAAACCAAATAAGAATAACTGATTTTGGCCACTTTAGTTTTATGTGGCTAAGGACTTGAGGTCCATGAATAGAGTCCTTTTTACCAATCTATTTACTATCTTGGCCTTTTTTTTATGTTATAATTTCCTACCAAAATTGCCTTAATAGAAATATCATTATCTTTATTTCATGCCCTCTAAAGTCGGCCCAACACCAACAATCTCATTATTTTCCTCCCTAATTAATTTAATTTTCATGTTCAAACCTTGTAACACGTTGAGCCAATAACCCTTCAGTAAATTAGTTTTTTTAATCTTTTTCTTAGGCTTGACTATTATAGTATCTATACGAGATCTCTAACCAGAATCAAATGGCTTCCTTAACTCCATGATCAAAAAATTTTTGTTTAATTTTTTCCTCGTATTCTTCGCAATCATTCACTATCTATATGTTCCTGCCACCTCCGGTCTGATCACCATGTTAGTTGTCTACAACATATTGTTATTACTCATACCATTTACTTTAGATACACTTCAACATGATGTTGTATATAAAAGCATGATTTCTTCTTGTGATTATACTAACCATTATTAAAACACATTAGATGAAGGCCTTCATTTACTACATGACTAAACCCCATTCTCAATTTGAACTTCAATAATAAAGGCTTCATAAGGTCCATTTCCACATAGATTCTAGCATGATTTCCATGAGAACCGAAAGAGGTCATCCTATCCAATATGTCTATAATTTTCTATAAGATTGTATTATTGTAATATTCCAGACAACCTTACCCATACAACGACCTTTTCAATTGTTGCTTCGTAATGATTAAAATTTGGATGTCATTGCCTCACTGTGAGTTACTAGTCTGCCATCATTCATAAACCTTAAAAAAATGTAATCACGGTCCTTAGGATTGGAGAGCTTAGCAAGGAAGAAATTGTTTCCCAAATCCACCAACCCTAAATCACCCTTAATCTTCCATAAAATATGGACCATTTTCATTAACTATGTATAACCAACCTTTCTTCCTATAATCTTGATAATTATGGTTCGACATCAAGGTTCCTTGATTCTTCGTTTATCTTCAAAGAACAATTTAATAAGTGCACATTCATCCTCACCAAAATCCTTTCATCATCCTTCAAAATATAATATTCTCCTGACAATCTTCAACCATCTTCTTATCAAATAGAAAGCCACTATAAGAGGATCCTTGTAACTGAAACCCTATTGGTTACTTTTGACTTTTTCAACAAATCTAAACTTATTTCCTCCACTACAAGTTGTTTTCTTGAATCTAATTTAACTTTTTTATTCGAACGCGATAACAATTCAACTTCCTCGGATGAGATCTCTATAGAGTCTATATGGGTCGTCATTCTTGCTATTAGAACAAAAAAAAGTTTAGACAATAGTTGATTAGGTTAAATCATAAGTTAGTGGATCAACCTAATGTTTTTTACGCGTTTTAATCAAAGTTATCAAATTGAATTAGACTCATGACTTGATTTAAGACCTGAGTCACAAGTTGACGTAGGTTAATTTGAGTCAATTCAAAACAATATTATTTCAAGGATTTTTAAAAAAATCTAAACAAGTTATTTTTATTTTTTAAAAAAAGTTAAATCAATTTTTGATTGGGACAATCAGGTCGTAAGTTCATTTATAATGTTTAGGTTTTACTTACTCATCCATCATAAGTTTAATTTGAAACTTAGAGTGAGCCAAATTCTACATCAATAGGTCATCAAATTGACATGCCACACATGTAAGTTTAGGGCGTGTTTGTTTTTCGAAAAGTGGTTTCTGAGAAATCACTTTCCAAAATTTCTTGTGTTTGTTTGCCATTAGAAAAGTTGGTCAACGAAAAACACTTTTCAGTCAAAGAAAAATTTGGCTTGGTTTTCAGGAAAATGTTTTCCTTTTATTTTTGGTGGAAAACACTTTCTGGAAGTTGTGAAAAATTTAAAAATGTCATATTATTTGCTGATTTTATCAAATTTGATTTTTCAAATTTTTGATTGTTATATATATATATATTGTTTTGAATATTTGTTTTTCAATTTCATCCCTTAGAATTTAATTTTTATATTAACTTTGGTTCTCATTTTTATAATTGTTATTTGTTTTTCTCTTATTATTTTTTAATTGAAATTTTTTATCTATCAAATTTGGTTCTCATTCTTTTGATTATTACTTATTTTATTTGAAATAATTTATGAAATGTTAATTATTATTATTATTTTAATTTCTTTATCTTTTAATTTTTATTTTTTAGATTTAAGCTCTATTATTTTGATTATTATTTATTTTATTTGAGATAATTTATGAAATTATATTTTTTTTCAATTTCATTCTCATTCAACTTTTTAATTTGTAAGATTTGTTCTTCATTATTTTAATAAACTTGAAAAAAAATAAAACATTAATAAGTTATTTTCCAGCTTATTTTCCATAACATAACCAAATACTGGAAAATGTTTTCCAACTTATTTTCCATGACACTACCAAACATCGAAAAATAATTTACTTTCCTGGAATTCACTTTTCAAAAAAAAACTACTTTCCAGTAAACAAACGGGGTTAGTCACATTAGATTTTAGGAGTGTTTGGAATAGTGGTAGTGGTTACTTTTCAAATTGTTTTTTACTTAAAATTATATTAACATAATATATTTTTTATTTTTTTATATTAATATATTAAAATGATATAAAAATACCAAAAAATTATTTTTAAAAAAAATTTTAAATTTTTAAACCCCAATTAAAATGATATCCCTGACAAAATCTTAATAAAAAAACCAAATCAAAATAAAATCTGAGTCCGTTATTAATTACGGCTGATCATTACCCATCAGCCAGTCAACTTTTATAACTATTAAAAAAAAAAACCCCTTAAGAATTAAGAACTCGCAAATCTGAGAACCCTCCTTGCATTACAATACAACACTGTCTCTCTTTCTATAACGGGAAAAATCAGAGCAACCCGAGCGAATTCATCCGTCCTTGAGAAAAAGA
>Ga0325405_1006874_pt1 | contig 11474 bp, 3 predicted proteins | sample PopdelMetagenome_21_FD_205663 | JGI IMG/M metagenome (GOLD analysis project Ga0325405, IMG submission 205663) | Populus deltoides microbial communities from Bellville, Georgia, United States - Xylem-Control-R2 | ecosystem: Host-associated > Plants > Phyllosphere > Stem > Wood/Secondary xylem...
TCAATCATCAATAGCACTTGCTCACAGGCCTTTTATTTTGGCCTCATAAACGTGAAAATAGATTTACAGGGAAAATCCCGAGCGAGCTTGGCTCACTGCGTCAGGTCTGTGAATATGTTCTTGCCAAAAGCCATTTGATAGGTTCAATCCCGCCTTTATTCGGGAACCTCTACTGTCTTAGACTTCTGAGTCTATATAGAAACAACTTCGAAAGAATCATCCCTAATGAACTACAACTTCGACATCTCTCCAAACAAATGATTCTACAGTTGTCTGTCAACAATCCGTCCGGTATGGTTGGTATGGTTCCTGAACAACTCTATATAATCTCATCCAATATTTTTTTTGTACTCAGTGAATCGATTGGTATCCTCTCACTTGATTTGGGCTTCACCCTTCCCAAAAAGCAATACTATATCCTCAGCAAATTCCGTCGGACTTGGTCAACTTGATATAGGAGCCCATGTTTTGAAAGGACCTGTGCAAAAGAATTCTAAGAGAACTACAAAATCTTCAAGATATTGGAAATTCAAGAAGCTTGAAAGTCTTGCTTAGCACAGAAACTTTCGCACAGGGAGTATACGTGATTCTATTTGAGAAATTTCCAATTTAAGAGTTCTATACGGAAATGAAGAAAGTCTCTAGGAGGTTTTCGCACAGAAACTTTTGGAAGCACGAGTCAGTTACAAGATCTCACCTTTGCTGCAGATTTTCTTGGGGGAACCATTCCTATTTCATTGGCTAATTGCACTAAGCTAGAAGTATTGAAGCTTTCAAATAATCACATTGGTGGTGTAATAACCGAAAAGATTGTCGGGCTTCCTTTTCTAACTATGCTTTCTTTAGCTCCAAACTATGTCATTGTATTATCCAATGTTGTGATCAGATTAACTTTCTTTAAAAAAATATTTAAGTGTTGATAATATGTTTTTTAATAGAAATTATTTTTGAATCATGTAGAGGTTAACTTTGTGTGATTCTATTAATTTAATTTGATGAGTTTAAAAATAACCTAGAGGATTATCAAAAACATAATTTGAATAAAACAGATTCAAGATAATTTTTTTTAAAATAATTTGTGAGAAGAGAAACAATAAATCCCATTCCTTAATTAGTTTATATTAATAATTTAATAGGATCATTGCAAGCCCAATGTGATAATTCCTGGTAATCAGTTACAAAAAAACAACCACTACTTAGTTTTCATTAATATTTGCATTAATACAACTTCATTTACCAATAACAAAGTTTCTTATTTTTCTACTTCAAGAAACATTAATCTTTGACAACAATACTATTATGTTTAACAGATGTTGTTTATTTTTGTGTTTTAAAAGTATTTTTAAAAAAATTTAAATATTTTTTCTTTACTTCAAATTAATATTTTTTAAGTGTTTTTAAATTATTTTGATATGCTGATATCAAAAATAATTTTAAAAAAATAAATATATATATTATTTTGATATATTTTCGAATAAAAAGTACTTTGAAAAATAATCACAATCATACTTCTAAATATGCTCTAAAAAAGACTTCTGTTCCACAGAAGCAATAAAAAACTTCAACAACTATGAATATTTCATGTAATCTTTTCCATAAATTTCTAATTTTTTTGTTCAAAATTGGTGGTTGTAGATATGTTTGTATGCTAATTACGAGATTTTTTTAATATAACAATTTGCTTCCTTTTTCTTGGAATGTAAAAAGGTCTTAAGAAGAAATGTTGAAAATTTTGATAAGTTAGGGTAGTTGCAAAGCATATAAAAGAACTATGTAAGAACACCATGCAAAAATGTCATGCATATTCTAATTCATTCCTATTTTTTGTTGATAATTATGATTAATTATCTCCAAGTTGGTTCTCTAATATTTAAGCTCTTATTTTATCTCTACCACTAGCTGTAGAGATATACTAGAATTCCTATAAACTATAGGTTTTTATATATTTAGTCAATTAGTTTTAAGGATCTGAAAAACAATAAATTCTTCTCTTCATAAACTCTGCATTTTTCACCTTTTTGAAGTGAGAAAGCAGGGTTGGCAACCAATTCAATGATCAAATCCTTTTTCATGGATCCAAATAAAATAAACAACCCCCTTCCAAAGGAGCCCAAAAAAACCCCATAGGCTTAGGCATGCTTCTCAAACTCAACACTCATCAAAAAAATTTTTTGAACCCTGTATGAGTTTTTTAGTATTTTATATTGATCTAATACGTATTATTTTAAGTAGAATATAACTCAAAATATCACAAAAAAAAATATTACATTTCAGCTCCTCATTTCCATAAAAAAACAAGATTTATGGGCAATAAATATACCATGAATCCTTTAAGTCAAAAGTTCACAATTTATTCATTCTTAACATTTGCAGCATATATATTTTAGAGTCTATCTCTCTAAATTACCATTACAATTTCTCTCTTTACAAAATTACTGATTTTATTATCGAAGAGTTTCCATATACATCAAAAGGGATCTTTTACAGATACTAGTTATCGGTCACGTGGCTGACTAGACACCACCTACTACCACCATAGTTATTGATCACCTAGTTTATTAGACATCACCTGCAGAGACTTTCCATATCAAGTCACGAGATATATTGAACATGGAGAATGAATCACATTGCTTGAACTAAGAGATCAACCAATTATCCAATACATTAATTTTATTCCTAAGCTAGAAATAACAACAATCATAATATAATTGGCCCATAAAAAAAACAACTAACAATTGAGGATGTCAACAACTGACGACTCATTTTGTCTATTCATAATGTTGAGAACTACATCATGCTAAGATTCCTGGTTGATAAAAGTGAAAAACTAAGTAAATACTATGGAAGGATTATCATTGATGTGTATGTTGTTGAGAAAAAAATAAGTATTGATGAACCCAAATTTAAGGTCCTAAAACCCCTCATAAAAGAACCTCTATTGGGCTCAGCTAAGGAATGATCGAGCCTTTCTTGAACACATTTATATTTTAAATCCTACTCTCCCTACACCTATTAGGTGTATAAAATACCTCCAAGTACCGACCATATTTCTATCGATATTAATACTATGCAAAGATAACATGTAAAATTCTTTTTAAGGCCTCACCATACTTCCATCCATATTAATATAAATGTCATGAATATTTTTTCTCATTAATACTTATGTCATAGATATTTCAATCAACATTAATATATGTATCATAGATATTTTTTTCTCTTTGATACTATCCGGACAATTTACACTTTAGCCTTTCATCTTCATAAAAAGACTCATAGATTATAAATAGACTATAAATACTTAAACAAAGGGTTCAAAATCTCTATTCTCTACTGCATGTTTATTTTTAGAGTATTTCTATGTAATATTATTGTATTTCTCTAAAAAAATCACTGACTTAACCATTAAAGAGTCCTAAAATTCATAAAAAAACCTTTTTACAGATATTAGTCACCAACCACCAGCCACCTTAGCTAGGAAAAATGGAATATATTTTTAGAACTAAAAGATTAACCAATTATCTAAGATATAAGTCTTGCTTTTAAAGTACTTGGATTTTTTTGGGACATCATCAATTGATGTCGTCTGTGGAAATTGAGCAAAAAACTAGTTTATTCTTGTTTCTTAAAAGCTCTTTTCATGACTGATGAAATTCCAATACAACATCAAATATGTTAGCGGCTACGTCTATGACTATTCTAATGACTAGTCAATAGTTAAGCCAACTGTTATACATAGGCTACGCCTCATGTGGACATGCCAGTGGTTATGCCCACATGGCTAAGCTAGGGCCTATACACGACAATGCCCATGGTTATGTCTACAGTTATGCTGATGACTACGCTTCATAACTATATCTATAACTATGCGCCAAAGTTATACCAACAAACTACTTTTATGATGACTTGTATACACAAAAAAATATCATCAAGATTTATAGGGCTTTAATGAAAAACAAAAGCTCATCAAAACACTTTAGGGTTCTCTCTAGGATGATTGCAGAATCTCATTAAAAGGGGTTCTTCCTAATATGATTGCATAATGTCCTTGAAAGGGGTACTCTTTAGTGTGATAGCTCCACTCTTCATAACAACTTGAGATGACTAACCTCAACAAAGCAACATGACCCTTGTTCAATTGCCAAGTATATACCACTAAGGCTAACTGAAACCCGAAGAACTAACACAACTCTCTAGACCTTATGCTATCTCCAGGGATGATCTAAAATCTCTTATTTTTAGGTTTAATTTATTTCTAGTAAGGGCTATTACATCCTATGTCATCACCAAGAAGGCCACACTTTTTTTAAAAATACAATAATTCTCCAAGGAAGGAACTGACATGGCCTTCTTAGTGCAATAACATTATCCTCATTGGGTTCCTAATGCATGCGAAAGCTAAAGATAACAATTTAACAAAGAAAATAGAATTATTTTATAGGTGAAAGGGTTGCAAATATGAGCTTTAAATTTGCAAGTTTATAAAAATAGTAAGAAATAAAAAAATGATTCAAAAAATCATAAAAAAACTACCAAAATTAGGACCCTGTTGCAAGATTTTGAATATCAAAGATCTGACGGTTCACATAGCGATGCAGTAACTATTATAAAAAAAATAACCTTCATAATGTCCTATAAAATATAAGTGCAATCTAATGATCAAATCAAAGTTATGACTATTTTAAGCTATTTTCTAGTCTGGTGCGACCAGACTCCCTCTTGGATTTAGACCTATCTCAGTGGTTCATATATTCACTCAGAAATTGTCTAAGTATATGCTTCTCTTCCCTGGATTTCTTCACCTATTAGAAAAAGTTTCTAAAAATGGGTTTTGTCATGGTTTACCTCTATATTCTTAGAGGTTCCCTTTTCAAGTATGGTGCACACCCCTGCACCCTAATATTTACCCAAGATTTTCACCTCACTTCTCATAAAAATTTTTTTTGACAATCTCATCGTATCATGTACTTTTATAATTTTTTGTGTATAAATATAACAAAGACTTAAAAAGGCTCCTGATGAACCCAAATTCAAAGGTCAAAACCCCCCTTAAAAAAACCCTCTATTGGGCTTAGTCAAGGGAAAGATTTATCCTCCATTGGGCTCAGCTACATTTTAAATTCTACTCTCCCTACATCTATTATGTATAAAAGTTCTTCAACGACCCGTTATATTTCCATCGATATTAATGTTGTATAAGAGATAATGTATAAAAGTTTTTTAAGGGCCCACCATATTTCCATCAATATTAATACATGTATCAATGATATTTTCCCTAATTAATACTCACGTTAGAGATATTTTTATCAATATTAATACATATGTTAGAGACATTTTTTCTCTTTGATACTATCATGACAATATTATACTTTAACCTCTCCTTTCCATAAAAAGACTCATGAGGTATAAATAGACCATAAATCCTTAAATAAAGGTTTGGAATTTCTGTTATCTATTGTAAATTTATTTTTAGAGTATCTCTATGTAATATCATTATATTTTCCCTTAAAACATCATTGACTTAACCATAAAAAGTCTCCAAAATCATCATAGAGAATGTTTTTGTAGGTATCAAACACCAGCCAACCACCTTGGTTATGAAGAATGTAATAAATTTTTAGAATAAAGATATTAACCAATTATCAAAGACATAAGCCTTGCTTTCAAGCTACTTAGATTTTTTAAAACATCATCATGTATAATATATAGCTTGTAAGAAAGAAAAACAAAAGATATAAACTGGAGGATTGGGATCATATTACTTTGCCTAGAAATATTTAAGCGGGTAAGGGGATCAAAATATCTTGGGTGAATAGAATGTTGTACTTCAAAATACTTTGCGATTAGTAAGGTAATTAAGGGGAGAGAAACGTTTCTTTGTTTATTTTTACATATAAATATATAGCTTGATTGTTATTTCAATGTGCTAATATATCTTTTGATTTTGATTTTTAATATTGTGTTGTAGGAAAATCTAGCTTATCAATGTGGAATCATAATAATTATTATATGATAGATATGTGATTGTTTCATTTGAATTTAGTTTACTCTCATATTTTATTGTTTGAGAATTTATTTTAATTACTTTTTTTAATTCGTATAAGTATGGAATAGTTTCCCAAGTTTTGGTTATGAATAAAAAAGCCTAGTATTTTTATTTCTTCAATTCTTTAAGGACAAAGATAATAATCACAATCTCATAATTAGGACTTCAAAACAAAGAAATTTTCTTTTTCATTGTTCAATATATACAAAGTTAACGTCGATCCTACAAGATTGTGTCATGTGAGTTTTTTTATTAGTTGTTTCAAATTCCTAAAATTATGATTTCCTATAGAAAACAGCTTTATGATGATCAACAATAACATCATCATATAATTTCTTTGATTCTAATTCTAAATGTAAGAAATATAAAACTAAAAGAAACCTGTTTAAATATTTAAATTACATTCAAGGGCAATCATTGTTAATTCCTTTTGGTCGATCTCTAATATTCTTTAAAAATCCTGGCCTTGGGTGTTTCTTTTTTAATTTCTGAAGCAGCGTTATGTTTAGTTTTATGCTAGATTTATACAAAAATAAATTGGATCTGACTAATTTTTTTTATAGAATATTTCAATAATCTTTTTCATATAAGGTATAAATTTCATTACAATCTTACATTGGTAAAGACTTCTACAACACTAAAATTAGCAAAATAAAGAATTCAGAATGGACCATCCATCACGAGCTTTAATCCTTTTAAATAGAACTCAAACCCAACTAGTTATAGTTCAATCAAATATGGCTGTATGGTTTAATTCTATCCAATTCTTTATTACCTAGATAGCCATCTAGTGAAACTTTAATTATTTTTTTTGAATGAAACTAAACTCGACTATTAAATTAATTTTTTTCTAGTTATAATTCAATCAAGAATGGTTTTATGGCTTAATTCTTTCCATCTCTATTTACTAGATATCTTTATAGGGCTTGATGAGAACCTACTTAGTTGGTGTTTTTCATTTATTAAACACCTGCATCCTAAATAAAAGAAATTACAAAGAAATTTAAGCTATTTTGTTAAACGGGTCATATGACTCTTTGGATGATTATGATTTTTTAGGCTGCTAGATTTTCTTGGACGATTTAAGGTCTTTTATAAATATATGTTATGCAACTTTTTTTTGACATAATGAAAAATAAAAGCTCTCATCTCCTATGGATGTAGATATATTACCGAACCATGTTAAATCTTGTGTTCTTTCTAGTTTTTCTTTTAATGCAATATTCATCAATAATTGCTACAGGTTTTTCACAACTTTTTTCTTATGAAAATAAGCACAATTTATGGTTTATTATACAACCTTAAGATAACGTTGAATATTGTCCTAAAACAGAAGAGATGTTGACAATAAAAAAAAAATATGTTTGGTTAAATAGAAAAATACAAAAACATAAAAATAAATTTGTGTTTGAGATTCGAGCTTTGCCCTGGATCAACCCCTAAGTTGAGTTTTAAAATTATGATAATAATTATTTTTATCCTTACATGTCTTTGTTGAATAATTTTGGAATTGAAAGTTTTTTACAATAATCTTTTAGGAATAAAAAATAATAAATATTATCTCTACAAACATCCTTCCTATACCTCTTGTTTTGGAAGTATAGAAATTCACTCTGCAATTTTTCTCTCTTTCCTCCCCTTTTCTCTCCACTGTGCCTTCGGCCACCACCATTCATACCACTGTCGTTTCATCAATTTCTCCACTACTAGCGGTTGCCTGAACTCTTCACCAACCGGCCACCAAGCAACCGCCGCAACTCTCTCTCTTTTCTCCTTCCAGCCTTTCTCTTTCCTCTACAAACCTTTTTCTTCTTCCTCCATCAGCAGAATCCGGCCACCATTCCCTGATCCGACGCCTGTTGAGCAACCAGCCGAACCACCTCATCACGTCCGAGACTCCCACACTAGGCAACTTTCTCCTCCCTTCTTCACCTCTTCTTCCTTGTCGTGGCTGCTGCATGCAAAATTCATTTCTGCATGCAGTGACTAATTAATTAACCCAAGGTTTGGGTCGAGCCAGTTATGGACCAGCCCAAGTGGCTGGGTCTGGCCCGGCCCCAAAAAAAGAAGAAAGATTACCTTGGGCCGATATCGGCCCATCCTTTTTCTGGGTTGAGCTCGACCCGACTATCTAGGCTAGCCTAACCCATATATTTTATAATATATTAATATAATAATATTGACACGACCAAAAAATTGATGTTTTCTTTCAAGTGTATGAGTGTCAAAGTAATAAATAATCTGGCAAGACCGGGGTCGAATCACAGAGAGGTTAACTGTATAAACTATAAATAAAGAAATAGATAATAACAGAAAAGGAGTTGAAGAGAGCTTTGAGATGTGATATTGATATAAGGATTAAACAAGGATAAAATGATTGTCAAAGTTAGAGGATCCACTAATGGTATTTCAAACAAGTATAGTATAAACTCTTTTTATTACTCAACTGAAAATCACACACAAAGAAAGTTCCAATTGGATTATAAATTGTTAACATGATTATATTAGTTATCTTATTTGAATAATGCTAATACTTGTAAATGTTGTCAGGTATTCATGATTATAATTTATATTAACAACAAGTCAGGTTCCTTTCATAGCACAAGTGTCGGTTATACCATACGGTTGGGCTATGAAAGTGCCAAGTATTTGTTGTACCAAGGGTTATACAACATAAATCTAGATTAACCATTTAACAAGCAAAGTATTAAGAGTGAACAAGATAACAAATACAAAACATGTTAGTATCAAACATTAAAGTCCATGTTGAGTTTATACTATACTTATTCTTATACCATTAGTGTAACCTTTTCACCTTGACATAATAAACTTAGCTAAACATAATGAAGAAGAGAAACATAGATAAACAAGAGGAGAACATGATTATATAAGTAAAGGAAAGGAAATGAAAGGCATAAACAAGAGATTAATGAAAGCAAAACTTAAGCATTACAAAAATATATAGAAATAGAGCAAGAATATGATCTTGATCTGAAAATTAAGATGCCTAAATGCATGGCAAATGCCTCCCTATTGATTTGATGACTAATTGTTGAGTAGATGGTCACACCTTGACTTGGTGACAATCCCTATCTTCTTGTTTGAACAAAACATCATTGCTAACATCAGAATTTGAACAGATTGCCATGAAAATTCTAGGAAATTATCTCAGTTTTCCAACAAAAAAAGAACTGGTGCATTTGGACTTCTAGAACTCAAGATATGGGCTGAATATTGAACAGTGTCTGGGCTGTAGGACAGATTCCAACTTCTTCGTTGTTGCTAAGATTTGGACTTCCAAACAGCATAATTGAGTCTTGGACTCCACATGAATGTTTTAGGCCCATGTCTTAGCTTTCTAGCCATATAAACCAAATTGAAATCCAAGATTTACAGCTCCAGATATGACCCAATGATGAACAATGTTCCAGTTTGAACTGAACTAGCATCACTTTTCTAAGCCTTACCCTTTCTTTGTCTTCTTAATTTCAGTAGTTGAATTCATCAATCAATTTTTTGATTTATGTGATAGGCCTGCATTTAAGATGAACATTTATCATAAATTAAAGGTATCTTATATTATTAAATAAAAATAATTTAAAAATAAAATTGTTAAATTTAATGAGGTTTGTGATTTAACTCATAAATTTAGTAGGTTAAATCGTGAAAATCAAGTCAATCTATGTCATCATCTGAAAACAATGACTTCTTAAAAATTTCTTAGAGTAAAACCATGAATAATTATTCTGGTTGTTTTTGAACTCGTCAAATTAACTAAATCAAGTTGAAATTATAATTTTAAAGAGATATTAAGATATTTGATTGATACTTAAATTTAAAAATGTTTACTTCTATTATCACATAATTAAATAAAAAATAAAAAAAGTTGTTAAATAATAAAAAGAAACGTTTTTTTTAAATTTTGTCTGCGTTTTCTTTAAGTTCTTAATTACTAGAATTGTTTTCTCTTTAATTACTCTCTCATTATTATGCCTATCATCTGTGAATAGAGTGATATTAATTTTATATATAAAAAGCTTCCGACTTAATTAAAACATGAAGAATTACATGGTCTATGGTCCATTGATTGGTGGGTGGCCACAATCAAACCCGATTTTGTTCTTAACTCATTGAAGATTTTTTTTCCCCCATTAAAAATAACGTAACTTTGGCAAGCTAATTGTAATCTATCCTAACTATTATTAATTTTCTTCTATATAATCTATAGTTTCTTAATATAGAAAACCACTCCTAATTAATAAAGTTATAGAAAATTATTTTGGTTTTATGTAAACAATGTATAATATATGGTAAAACCATAACCATTCATTTTAAATTTATAAATTAAAAATTCCTTCAGCACATGTGAGGATGGAGGAATAAACGTCCCGTTCCTTAAAAATTTTGACCTTAAATCGAAACTTTTTGATCTCCCTCTCTCAATGTTAATGTAGGTTTTGATTTGTTTTGACAAAAATAAAGTGCTAGTTACTTTTATTTTATCTTTATTCTCTAAATTATAATGTAATTAATAATATATCCACTAGTACTTATAGCTCCATTAATTAATAAAAGAATATAATAGAAAATCAGATTAATTATATTATTTTATTTATTATTATTTTTTAAATGTAAAATATCCAATTTTCCTTTAAAAAATCTGATTATAACAATTTTAGTTTTTTTTTAAATAATTGTATTGTAAATTAGCTCGGATTAATCTACTCATTTATACCGGATTAATCTACTAAAAATAACTCAGGTTATAAATTAAATGAGGTGTAATAAATTTCGCTATAATATTATTTTTGTTTACTAAATGGCTTAGGTTATTATTACATATCAAAGCATGCACTTGAACCCAGAACACAATATTCCTTGATAACGAAAATTACCAGAGACCAGCAGCTCCTAGTATCTATCGCCAACAGCACTTCTAGTTTCTAAAGGCAAACGGTTTTTTCAAGTTTCGTTTTCTCTAAATGAACCCATCATTATTTGAAGCGCCATTTACAGTTCTGTCAAATCATTTAGATCACACAAGTATCTGTTTGATTTTATCAAAATCATTCCTTAGAAATCTAATCATCGAGCAGTGTCATTTTTTTGTGATTCAGATGGCTTCAACAGTGCTTTCTTTAGCTTCTACTGCTCCTTCTGCTTCACTTTCTATGCAAGAAATTCTCTAGGTACCGATAATTCTCTCTTGCTGGACACTTTCCCTTACTGGGTCAACATAATAATTCTCTCTTTGATTGTCACTTTCTACTACTCCGCCTGCTTTCTCTCTCTCTCTTTGATTCTACTGCTCCTCCTGCTTTCTCTCTTTGATTCTCCGGCTTTCTCTCGTTGATTCTCTCTTTGATTGTCACTTTCTACTACTCCTCCTGCTTTCTCTCTTTGATTCTATTGTCACTTTCTAGCTAGCGCT
>Ga0325405_1006875_pt1 | contig 11473 bp, 9 predicted proteins | sample PopdelMetagenome_21_FD_205663 | JGI IMG/M metagenome (GOLD analysis project Ga0325405, IMG submission 205663) | Populus deltoides microbial communities from Bellville, Georgia, United States - Xylem-Control-R2 | ecosystem: Host-associated > Plants > Phyllosphere > Stem > Wood/Secondary xylem...
CGTGAAGTGCATCCTTGACGAGCCAAGTTGAAGCCAGAAGGAAGAGTGGCTCCCACCATGGAAAAACTTTTACATAATCAGCCAGGAAGGCCACTGGCAGTGGCAGTGGCAGTGGCAGGCAGCTCAGATGTCCACGATCAGATAGACCCGCACTTTTCCCCTGCGATTGGATTCGTCACAACGTGGCCCATCCTGGTGCGTACAAAGCCAAGGATAGATTAAACCGACGGTCTTCTTTTCTTTTTTATTTCAAGGTTTTTTTTTTTTTTTTTCCAAATTGACTTAATTAGAGTTATAATAGATGCAATTAAATATATTAATACACTGTGTTATGATCGCTCGGAGACGTCTACAAATACTATACAATTATTTATGAATATAGTTCAAATTAATATATAAAAATACAGTAAAGATAACTCCTAGAATATATCTCTTTCTTGACGTGCAAGAGATGAATTTATGGGACGCCTTTTTTAGTGGAATTTATGATGGTATATTGACAGGCTTCATTTCGGTTCTTGTTTTTCTGTTCCTTGTCGTGGTTTCTTACTTTAAAATTATTATTTCATACAGTAGTGATAAAGATATGTTAAAAAAATATTAAATTAATTTTTAATTTTTTTATTTTAAAATGTTAATATAAAAAAAAATTATTTTAATATATTCTTAAATAAAAAAATTATTTTAATGTACTATGTTAATGTAAATTTCACCTTATAACTGTGTTCTTCATGAGATGATATATATATTGGTCAAATATTTTCTGGTCAACTTACATCTACTTAAATTAAAGCTTTTTTAAATCAATTTTTAAATAATCTATCCGGCTTAAATAATAATAAATCAATAAAAGTTTGTATTATATGGTCAAATCCAAAATAATAATACAAGTAAAATCTAACATGAGACAAACTTTAATCATGAATAATTAAATTATTATGTTATTTTCCAAATCTGTGAAATTTAAAGACTTGAAAAATAAGGAATTAAAGTTATATTTGGTTATACCTTTATTTTGTGTTTGAAAATACTTTTTAAAATAATTTAAATTGAAAAAAATACCAAATATAATCGAATAATTTTAATATACTGGTACTAGAATTACAATAAAATACTTAAAAGATCATTAACCATGATAATTTTTCAATCCAAATAAGTTTTCAGAAAAACATTACACACACACTACTCTCGCCGAAGACTCAGCAACGGCATCGAGACGCAAAAAATTTGAGGCTAGCAACACCTGTATAAAAACAGAGTACACCTCCAAGATTCCATTCTCGGCTCATCTACTTTAAGTCTTCTGCTCTCATTAGCAGAGGGGGAGAAGGAGGGGAAGAGGGAGACCGACTCCATTTTAGCCAGGCTTATCTGCTTGGGACAAATATCTCTGGCTTTTAAGACAGCGAAGCTTTTGAGAGTTGTGATAGGTGGAACCTGAAGCTATACGGGGTTTTAAGGGAATGCCACTTGTTGGTTCAGACCAGACGCACACTTTCTTCACATTCTGGTAACATCTTGCGAAGGTAATTAAGTTTTCAATCTTATCTTACTCGTGTACGTATGAGCAAATAATTAGCGCTCCTCCTCCTCTGTGTTTTTTGCTCTAGTACTCTATGCACTGTGTGACTATTAGAACAATATTACTCGCCATATATACAGAAGCTAACCAGCGGGAACCAACCTGCTAATAATTAAATAAACAATTAAAACTTTGGAAACGAGCATGTGAATCTTTGGAAATGAGCATTCCACTCGTGAGTTTTCAGACTCTGAATCGTGTTTATTAAATAAATAATTAAAACTCTGAATTTGATAAACTGCGTGTCATGTTTATTTATTCACGAGACCCCACCTGCTACTTATGCACAAGCCTTTACCGATCTTGAAGTCTCTTCGATATATATATATATTTTGCAGAGTTTTGGCACTTCAAAAATCTGAGACAATCCAACTAATAACGCAGGATTAGAACTTGGGATTTTCCATTCAATGTCAAGAATGAGAGTAGCAGTGGTTGGTGCTGGGATTAGTGGACTTGTTTCAGCTTATGTTCTTGCAAAAGCGGGTGCTGAGGTTGTTCTGTACGAGAAAGAAGACTCCTTGGGCGGCCATGCTAAAACTGTCTGCTTCGATGGTGCTGATTTAGACCTCGGTTTCATGGTCTTCAATCGGGTCAGCAACTGCTTATCTATTTTTCATTCTTCTTTAATTCTCTGTCGTTCTCTTGCTTCCCCTTAATGGCATAGGCATGGTTTGATAGATGTTCTCGTGCTTTTTCACGTTAATGAGGAAAGAAAATAATTATTAAAAAAAATGCATGAACTCGATCACTCTAGTGCTTGTTCGACTACATGGAGCTAGCTATAACTGTTTTTTCCTGAAAAGATCAATAGAAATTCGGTTGATAAATACAAAGAACAATATTTTTAATCAGTTACATTCTTTTCCGTTGACTAGCGAGTAGTGACGCGGACGCCTGTAAAGCATAGCAATTGTTCTCAAGGGAAACTCTTTCAAGTTAGATTATTAAATAATGAATACATCGATTCTTGGTGATAGCAGCAATATATATATATATATATATATATATATATATATATATATATATATATAATCGCTCAACTCCAAGTGGTTAGTTGATTGTTGATGGCTTCAAAATTTATTGTATTTTTTATTTATTTTGATAACACGTTATGGGATCTATAGAGTTATGGAAGATTAGAAAGGTTATTTTTCTTGGTACCACCCTGTTGGATGCATTAAATGCAATAAAATAGTGTTTAATTATTATTTTTGGAATCTCATTATAATAATATTTGACGTGAATTTATCCTAGCTAACCAAAGCTTAGCAAATTGGTCATGTGTAAATAAGGTTGTAGGTTTTGTCACAAACTTGCGAGTAGGATTAATTGACTTGGAAGGATATTGGACATGAACAGGTAACGTATCCAAATATGATGGAGTTCTTCGAGAACCTTGGGATAGAGATGGAGTTATCAGATATGACGTTCTCAGTGAGCTTAGACCAAGGCAAGGGTTGTGAATGGGGAAGCAGAAATGGGTTTTCAGGTTTGTTTGCTCAGAAGAAGAATGCGTTAAATCCGTACTTTTGGAAAATGCTTCGAGAAATTATCAAGTTTAAGGATGATGTGCTCAGGTGAGCCATTCTCTTTTCATATCTTTTGTATAGTGTGCATTGAGACACTAAACTTAGACCGCATGTGGTACTTGTATTTATTTTTGGAGCTGAGAATTAGCTGCTTACATCAAACTTACAAGGCATGTTGTTAATTAGGATTCAGGATGTGCAATCGCCATACATTCAATAAAATTTCTCTCGTGTTTTTGTACCTTCAAGTTTTTCTTTCTGGTATTGTTAACCTGATGGTGCAAAAATATGCCCCACGGCCTTGAGTTATCATTCAAGGGTCAGCTGAACATGCATTTGATTTTCAAGGACTTATCTGGTTTTTGATCTTCTAGACTTATTTGTTGTATGGGCATACAGATTGTTGGCAGTGTGTGATTTCATGAGTTTTGGCCTGGGAATTTGACTCTGTTCAAGGATAGACAAGCCTTTTAAGGCACCGATTAATGTTTCAAGGTAATTTTAATGTGCTCGCAGTGGCAATGGCAACTAATTTAATTTTTGTTTTGTATTGCAGTTATCTTGAGGTTCTTGAGAATAACCCAGTTGTTGATAGGAATGAAACCTTAGGGCAATTCGTCAAGTCACGAGGCTACTCAGAATTATTTCAGAAGGCTTATCTTGTGAGATCTCTAGAACATTTATTCCGTCCCATTTTCTCAACCTTCTGATTAGGTTCTACTTTCGATCAGTTCAGTTACTTAATGACATAAATAACGTTGCTTTTCTTAGGTTCCTGTTTGTGGTTCTATATGGTCCTGCCCTTCAGAAGGAGTTATGAACTTTTCAGCTTTTTCTGTACTCTCATTTTGCCGTAATCATCATTTACTTCAGGTAAGTGTTCTTTCTGAAAGAAGTGTAATACATCAATTTAACCAATAAGTGATGCCAATATGTACATGAATTGTTTCAAGTAAATCGCAATCATTGTCATCCAGCCATTTCTATATGCACCATTGAACAGAGGTCTTTTGGCATTACGTAAGCAAACCTTTAGTTTTTGTCTGCTACTGGAGTTCTAGGCAAACAGATGTATCGGATTTCTCATTGAATGCTCTTTGGTACTATACAGCTCTTTGGCCGGCCTCAGTGGCTCACAGTCAGACAGCGATCTCATTCTTATGTCAACAAGGTGCTCAATTGTTGCTTTTACAGTGCACCATATTATTTCTTAACAGTGTCTGAGTAGTCGTTGTTTTTAGTTAATGGGTTTTAGTTTTGAGCTGAAATGGCATGCTTCTTGTGCTTAATATTCATTCAATGTGCCAAAACATCAGGTCAGAGAAAAGCTGGAAAGTTGGGGTTGCCAAATACGAACCGGTTGTGAGGTACAGGCTGTTTCAACTACAGATGAGGGTAAGCAGTAACATTAATTTAGTGGAAGATTTAAGGCACTAGATTTTGTTTAACATAAAATGATGATTTATGCTTGATGATGTGAGGTATTTTAAAAGCAGAAGTTCATTGTATGTACAACTTCTGCAGAAGCAAAGAAAAACTTGAAATAAAGTTAAAAGAAGGAAAATGAACAACTGAAAAATCTTTAATAACTGATGAGCAATACTTTTCTCTAGTAATTCTAATGGTAACATGAGAAGTATTTTAGCAGGTTGTGCAGTACTCTGCAGAGATGGCTTGCTAGAAATGTACAGTGGGTGCATAATGGCTGTCCATGCCCCAGATGCTCTGGGATTATTAGGGGAGCAAGCAACATTTGATGAGACGAGAATACTTGGTGCTTTCCAATATATGTATAGGTATTTATTTTTATTGTTTCCCACTTTTCATTTATAATGTCAGGACTCAAGAATAAATGAACGAGCACTTCTTAATTTTTTGTAGTTGAAGTTTAACAAAAACTAACTGTTGAAAAGTTGATGTAAAACTCATTTAGTTCTCACTCACTCAAGATTTTCAATCATTCCACAATTTCTATTGGCAGCGAAATCTTCCTTCACCGTGATAAAACATTTATGCCCCAAAACTCAGCAGCATGGAGTGCTTGGAATTTCTTGGGAAGTACAGAGAATAAAGTCTGTCTGACATATTGGCTGAATGTGCTTCAGGTTTGTTTTTAAATTTGTAATTAAGTCTCAGAATTTATCTGTCAGATTTGAAAAGAACAAGAAATTAGCCCAATGTTCCACTATCTAATTCTGTTTTTGAAATGTTGTATCATGCTGCAGAATATTGATGAAACAGGTCTACCTTTTCTTGTGACGCTTAATCCAGATAATGCACCAGATCATACCTTACTCAAGTGGTCGACTGGTCATCCAGTTCCATCTGTAGCTGCAACAAAAGCTTCACTTGAACTTGACCATATTCAAGGCAAGAGGAGAATTTGGTTTGGTGGAGCCTACCAGGGTAAGTCTTTTGCTTGTAAAGAAGAAAGGACACTGGTACAGATACAATGTTTGCTTCTTCTATCAGATGAATTTTTATATATTCTGTATTTCCTTTTCTTTCCAGATTCACTCGTGATTCAAAACATGATTTCACTTGGTGCTATCCAGATAAAAATAGAACTTTAAGGGGCTATGTTCATTTTTTTGTACTCTTATAGGCTGCAAGCGAAATGTGTTTCGTAAGAAAATAAGAGAAGTGAAATAATGTTTCGGTATAAGATAGAAGGTTGACGACTCTGGCAATTATTGACGACCTTAGATAATCTGGCAAATACTTCAATCAACTACTGGTGGCTTTGCTAACATTAATTTGTGGCAAACTTGTAATACCAGTTTTTTATTTGATGTGGGGAGATGAGCTTATTTGCTAGACTCCTTTTTTTTTTTTTCAGATCTAGAAGGAGAGATTCTTTTGAAGTTTCCATGATAATTCATTTCTTTTATTGTTCAGCCTTCAGAGACACTGCAACTTTTCAGATTTTAGATTACTTGATTAGCTTGATACTTGATCAACTGAGTAGTTCGTGTTGCATTTTCAGGTTATGGCTTCCATGAAGATGGACTAAAGGTAGACATAATTAAGTAGAGATAACCACCATGTTTGTAGTGAAAATTCAATTCCTCTTTGTTGTATTTTTGGTCAGTTTCCACATTTCTTTTTGTTGGGAAGGTATAAAATATTGAAATGTTTTCTAGTTCTAGAGTACAAAGGAATCGACCACTGATACATTTCTGCTATGAATTCTGTTAATGAACCTATGTTCTCTGAACTCTTTGTGGAAATGTTGTCTTCAAGTCTTGCAATGAAAATACCTTTCTTTTTTATATGAATTGAAAAATTGAGTTCAAAATGTATCCTGCAACAGGTAACAAATTAGCATTCAAACTTGCTTATGAATTACTGTTGTTCTCTTTTCTGAAACATGCTTTTGGTACTCGAAATTGAAAATCAAACAGGGCCTTGTTTTCTTGTCTCCATGAATTCATTAAGTATCCAGTGTTCTTTTCATGATATCATGAAGTTGGTGTTCTGCCACGGACAAGTGAGGGATATCAGTTTGTATTGGTGCTGATACAAGAAAATGAAATTATTTGTCTCTCTATTACACTTTGCAGTCTGGCATGGTTGCTGCACATGGTTTGCTTGGAAAAAGCTGTGACATTCTGAGGAATCCAAAACATATGGTACCTTCTATGTTAGAAACTGGGGCGCGCATTTTTGTTACTAGATTTCTTGGACATCATATCTCTACTGGCTGTTTAACGTGAGTTCAATTATAAAGATAATTTCAATCCCTTCTTATGGTGGTGTTTTTCTTTCTAGCATTTTGTTGTTAGGAAAACATGCATACAGCTTGCTCTTTCTTTTATATTCATAAGGTCATCACATGCTTATCCAAGACCACATGTAGGTTGTATAATGGTTATCATCTTTCACTTGGATGCTGGATTGCGAGAGCATTGGAGGTTTAGTATCTGAGGTGTTTTCTTTTCACTTCATGGGAATGGGTTCGTGTAAACATGTAGCCATTTAGTGAATGTTCATTTCCTTTTGTAATTATTCTTCTGTCGTGGGTGGATGATGCAGAATGTGGGCTTTCTGTAGATTCAGCTCCTCTATTGTCTTTTCAGAATAAAATCTCGTGTTGCAACATTACTATCTTTGTCACCTGTCCAAATTGTTTAACTTGATTCTCATTTCTTCAATAAGCTTGTGTTTTCAGTCTTGAATATTACTGCCATTGACAGCCCATTCTAGATTTTCCTCTCTTTTTTTAATCAATATATGGTGATTTGACAGTTTGCTGGAGGATGGAGGCACAGTTTTCTCCTTTGAGGGAACTTCTAAAAAATGTTCTCTGAAAACTGTTTTGAAGGTTCACAATCCGCAGTTTTACTGGAAGGTATGTACTCCAATGTAGTTCTGCTTTTGAGTGAGTTATATGCCACCTTGAGTTCAAAATTATTAACAGGAAAAGTTTTAACTGGAATGTCGTGACAAAAAGCAGAAGGTATTTTAAAATTTAGAATAATTTAGTGCCTAGTTCAAAACTTACACTACAACTAATGAGCCCAAGAAAATTTTCTCAGATAATGACACAGGCTGATTTAGGCCTCGCAGATGCATATATCAATGGTGATTTTTCCTTTGTTGACAAAGATGAAGGTCTTATAAACCTTTTCATGGTGAGATAACTGATATAAGCTATCTCTTGTGGATGGACTTTCAAAGAATTTTCTTTGCTAATAATTTATATTGCAGATTCTCATTGTAAATAGAGATGCTGATAATTCTACATCTAAGTTGAACAAGAAAAGGTGTGTTATGACTGGTAACTCCAAGAATATGATATTACAAGAGATTGAATCTTATATCTTATTTCATTAAGTATTCTCCCCCTGTTTGTCTCAGGGGCTGGTGGACACCATTATTATTCACAGCTGGTATTGCATCTGCAAAATTTTTCATTCAGCATGTTTCAAGGCAAAATAATCTTACACAAGCTCGCAGAAATATCTCTCGTCATTATGACCTGGTATGAGATGGTTGAACTGGCACTAACTCCAAAAATTCTGTTTTCTTAGAGTGGCTAACATTATGCTTAAACATCTCTTTCTATGCCGTTTTGGATTTTTCTCCAATGTCTTCTTATGTGTAATGGAAGGAAAAGAAAATAGGCCACGGCTGCTTGCAAGGCTCAATGGAAAAACTATTTAATCTTTGAGATGGAGATGAGGGTGCAAAGATTTGAGCACCGAACCTTTTCTTTTAGATGGTTCCAGTTCTGATACCATTTGAACTGTCACATCTTGCTAAAATTTAAGCCTTTTAGAGTGGAGGCCTAACATTCCTTTCAATGTCATTCTCACTATACCTTTAATGGAGAAACCAAAGTCAATTCCTCATCTCATTAGTGCATTTTGGAAATATCTGAAAACAAGAGTGAGAAAAGCTACTGAATAACTTCTAAGATTCTATGTAATCTTATATATGTGAACCAGTAAAGTGATGGACTTGCCAAAGCATTCACTTGAAAGCATTGCCAAGGTTTTAGTTTCTAAGGTTCATTTTGAATCTTGTCGAAGTAAGAACCCTTTTAAATCTTGCATCAGATCATAATGATGAGACAGTGCTGCCTCTACTCTATCAAATATTCACAGGGCTACCATTTCAGAATTCTAAATTAGTGACCTTGTCAGCTTTTCCCATATCGAAGTGTTGTGAGAGTATTTGGTTTCATTATTTTTCCACACGTTCACTTTTGTTGTGGCCTTGAAACTTTTTTGGTTGTCAAAGTAGTAATTAAGTATGATTTATGACTAGAAGCTTACATCCCTTTCTGGTTGTGTCTCCAGAGTAATGAACTTTTTGCTCTGTTCTTGGATGAAACAATGACATACTCCTGCGCGCTATTTAAGGTTGGAAGCCCTGCATATTGATGATTTCATTTAAAATAACGCATGACAAAAATAATCTAATCCTTGACATGCTATGTTTAACTGATAATATATTCATTTTCTTGTGTTGTTTTAAAAGAAAGAAGATGAAGACTTGAAAGCTGCACAGATTAGAAAAATATCCCTTCTAATCGAAAAGGTAAGCCTGTTAATTATTCTTGGACAACTTGACCAAGGTTGCTTGATACTAATGTCCATTTTTATGTGCTTACCTTTGACAATCTAGGCTAGAGTCAATAAAGACCATGAAGTTCTTGAGATTGGTTGTGGCTGGGGAACCTTAGCTATTGAAGTTGTCCAACGAACTGGATGCAAATATACTGGCATCACTCTATCTGAGGAGCAACTAAAATATGCAGAATTGAAAGTGAAGGAAGCGGGCCTCCAGGTATGAAGTAGAGATTTAAAAGGACTACTGCAATTCTGATATCGCCCAGATTTTCCTACTTTTTTCATTTTGCAGTCTTCACATGCAAATGGATGTAAAAAGCTTGTCCAACATAATTAAAGATCGTATTATATAGCAGGCAAGGATAAAGTTGGCAGTGTTGTCCTGACTTAACTGTCACGGAGATAGGGTTTTGTAGCAGTGGATTTCTTTTTCTCTGTATTAAAGCAGAACATGGTTGTTTCTGAAATCAAGTAACTTGTTTTAATGTTAACCATGTTACCAGGACAGTATAAAATTTCACCTCTGCGATTATCGCCAATTGCCCAAGACCCACAAATATGACAGGATAATATCATGGTGAGTTCTCTGACCACCATTTTACTTTCTGATCTTAGAATGTTGTACTAATACCATATCTTTGATGGCCTTCTCTTTGCACTTGTCCAGTGAAATGATAGAAGCTGTTGGCCATGAATACATGGAAGAGTTTTTTGGTTGCTGCGAATCAGTATTGGCTGAAAATGGGCTTTTTGTCCTACAGGTAATGAAAATATGGGGAAAAATAGTTTTGCATAGTTGTGCACATTTCAATTGTAAAGTAATGGGTTTGATGGCATAAATCAGTGCTTAATTGCCAGTTTCTGTAGCAGTTTGGCCAATGCACATTACTCTATGTTTTACTTGACACCAAGGCCTAAGGGGGCTAACAGTTTTCTAACATATTTTTGTAGTTCATATCAATCCCGGAAGAAAGATATGACGAGTACAGGAAGAGTTCAGATTTTATTAAGGAATATATATTTCCTGGTGGATGCTTGCCTTCATTAACTAGGATAACATCAGCCATGACCTCTTCATCAAGACTCTGGTAGAGGCCATCATCAGTTTTAGCTGAAATTTACCTCTGATGTTATTGCTCTTTCTTCAAACTACTTTCTGCAAAATGAACTTAATTTGTGTTTGTGTAGTGTGGAGCACGTGGAGAATATCGGAATTCAGTACTATCAAACACTTAGATACTGGAGAAAAAACTTCTTGGAGAATCAGAGGTAAAAATCACTTCAGAATTTTTCACATGATTTTGTACCTTGTGGGGTCAGCTTCACCATTTGCAACAATTATTTTGAGTATCATGTTGACTACTACTGGATGCGTGATGATTCATGATGACAAATGTCAAATTATTTGACTACAATGAGATTACATGATTACTTGCTAGATCCTTGTTGATCACATTACATTTTAAAACTAGCTGCTAGGCAGTGATCTTCATGAATAATGCTCGACACAATTCACTTTGCCCCAAAGAAAAGAAAATAATTGGCTTTAGAATAATGAAAATAGTTGACATAATAATGCTCGACACAATTCACTCACTATTACTTGATTGATCTAACTATGACGTTTGCAATATCTGACACCAGAAGTTTCTGAAAAATATGATCTTTACTGTCTTTTTACTGGTAACCACGGTGGCTAATTGTAGAATATCAATAATTTTTAGAATTAAACAGACTATTTTATGGTGGGCAGAGAAATTCTTTCCCTGGGATTCAATGAAAAGTTCATTCGAACATGGGAGTATTATTTTGACTATTGTGCAGCTGGTTTCAAGACACACACACTTGGAAATTATCAGGTAAATCTCAAGATTACATATGGCTTTATTAAAATCCTGTCCTTGAGCTTCTGACAAAAGAATATCGATTTCTTCTGTAATGTAGGTTGTATTTTCACGTCCTGGAAATGTTGTTGCACTAAGCAATCCATACAGAGGTTTCCCTTCAGCATACTGATCCTTCTCTCTGAAGGAAGACAGCACCAGCACACGGAAGCCAGCCCAAGCATTAATTTCTCTGTTTTTTTGTACTTCTTTATCAAGTTATGTTGATCATTTGTGTCGCTGATAAAATATTACACCAAATTCGAAGCTCTCTGTTTACATTTATTTTATAAAAAATGTATTCTCGTTCTCATACACAGCTCACTGCTCAGGATGATGAAATCTCATCCTTGGGAAATACTCGTGGCGTTATTGTCAGTGTTTGGTTACAGAAATAAA
>Ga0325405_1006878_pt1 | contig 11469 bp, 6 predicted proteins | sample PopdelMetagenome_21_FD_205663 | JGI IMG/M metagenome (GOLD analysis project Ga0325405, IMG submission 205663) | Populus deltoides microbial communities from Bellville, Georgia, United States - Xylem-Control-R2 | ecosystem: Host-associated > Plants > Phyllosphere > Stem > Wood/Secondary xylem...
AGGACCAGCTAAGAAGTTGATAGACGATGATCATCCAGCAATATATAAAGATTTTACGTACAAAGAATTTCATGAATCCATGTGGCGAGTAAAATGCTCAACTGCTAAGCGTTTGGACTTGTTCAAGCCAGAAAGTGATTAATTAGTAACCATTTTCCTCTAGTCCAGCTACTGGGAAGCTCGAGATACATAGCAGAGTTACTAAATAAGAATTCCCAGCTGTTTTCTATATTATGACATTCAATAAATTTTATATATAGCAACTTATATTACGTTTTTTTTTTTTGGTATATTCTGTAAATAGTGCCTTTTTTCCTTATCTACTGTTTATACACACAAAGCAGATCCATAAATATTTATCATTGGACGCAAATTCATGTATTAATGCCCACAAAATCTTGTGATAGAAGAAATATACATATTGAAAAAACAAAAAAGAAAAAAATCCCTGCTACCCTGAGAGAGCTTTGTAATTAATGAAAATAAAGAGCGGAGACATGATATTTCTATACTTAGTTGAAAAACGATATTTCTTTACATTTTGGAAGGAGGAGTTAACTATTAATGCTTGAATAGTTTTATCAAAAATAAAATAATGGACCAGTACACTTTACAGAACGGAACACTTTATATATATTGCTATCTCCATGACAATTTGGTGAGCTCATTATAAATTAGGGGTGTTTAAGAAGGATATTTTTCAAAAAATTAATTTAAAATATAAAAAATTTAAATTTTTTTTTTTAAATTTTAGTTCAACCAGAATTGAACACCCCCTTTAAAATAGGTTCGAGGTGACCGGTCATCATGCCATAAAAAAATGATTCTCTTAACCATTAATTTAAAAACAATAAATTGAAAAGTAATAATCATGTATTTTTAAATAGAGATTTAATGAATTTTTTTTTTGAAATTGTGTTTTAGTGTATTTTAAAAGTATTTTTGGTATTGAAAAAAAATAAAAATTATATTCTTTTAAATATATTTTTGATAATTTTAATATACTTTATTTTAATATATTTTTAAATAAAAACCACTAAAAAAAATTCAGGTGATGAAGAGCGGGAATGAAATGAAATAAGGAGTTTTTAGCTCTGCTTTCAGGTGGTGATCTTCTCTGAATTTTGTCTGACACTAGGTTGGGGTGGCTTGCTCTGACCAAAACTCCATTTTTTGCTGAGTCCATGGAGCATATGAAAGAGACAGTGGTGACTGCTATGAAAAGCTCGTTTCCCCCATAGTGGTGACTGCCTCGATAGCCCATTTGTTGTCTTTATTTGACCCTGGATTGGATCAAAACGATTTTTCTGTCGAGCCCTTTTCAGTTCTTTGAAGAAAGTATTGTAAATTATTTATCCCATTTCAGACTACTTTCACTAAAATCAAGATTTCTGTGGTTTGCTTTCTTTCCTTCATCTGGAGTGGTCACTACCGTTTTGTTGTCGCCTGGTAGTTGCTATCAGGGTTAGATGCATCTCGTATCCCCTCTATTGGCTCTTCTGAGATCCCTACTGTTGAGACTCAGATAATTATCAATTCTTGATTCGATGCTGGTTCTATTTTGTCGACCATGTGGTACGTCTACGTGTGGTGTCGGTGCAGAAAGAGTCATTATCTATTATCTAATTGTTTGGTTTAAGTTTGTTGGAAAACTTAGATATATTAGTTTTATTGAAGATTCTAAGGCTAGAGGACTCATTATGCCTAGGAAAGATAGTAGCATTATTAATGCAATTTATCTAAAATAAGTTGTATTATGTGATTCGAGTGTGATTTGAAGTTTTGATTAGTTATTAACAGGTGGTCTATCTATGGCTTAAGGTGAAGATTCATTCATATGAATAAATCTGACTTTTCTAATTTATTATAGGCTCGTAAGCTCAAATGAATTCTTATGGAAAGGATTCATAGAGATGACTGGCAGATTTAATTATCTTGGAAGGCAGAAGGGTTTTCCACAACTCGTGTGTTGTGGCGAGAAATATCCCCAATTAAAATTGGTGAATATTCAAAATAATTTTGAGAATTTTCTTGTCAAATCTTGATATTTAAATATCAACCTACTTATATGTCCAATATTTATACCAGAATATTTATCATTAATTCTCATGAATTAAAATTTTAGAGATTATTGAAATATTGACCAAATTCTCATAAATTCAGTAAACTGATTATTAAATTCAAAATGCATGCAAATATATATTTTTTGAATTTTTGTATGAAAATATTAAAACACCATGTATTTTATTTTCTTTAAGCAAGATATGATTTTTATTTTATTTTTAAGAGACTTAACTATATGCAATTTAAAATAAAATTGTATTTTTGAAAGAAAGATTTTTGTTTTTTTTGGAAAAATACCGATATATTTATATTGAAAAAACATCTCGCATGTAGTTCATAATTTGAAATATTAAATACGAAAGGGTAAAAGAATATGGAAAAATAAAAATTAATGATTTTATGAACTTCAACTAACATCTCATTTAAAAATAAAAAATAAAACATGCCCGAGGGTCTTATCATACAACAACATTATGCCATTGCATTTAAAACAGAACAAAAAGACTCACACTGTAACAGTGTTAAACGTGCACGAGGTGCACACTTCGGCAGGCTGTCCAAAACAGTGCCTAGGGTGCTAGCAGCCATGCCAACAGTGGGATAAATCGGCAGCGCAGATTTGTGCGGCTGTAGGTTCGTCAAAGAAAAATCGGCAGCGCAGATTGTTGACGAACATGGGCCTGATGATGGAATGTCTAAGCCAGACAGGAAAACTTGTCAGGGGCTTAGGCTAACGAGAATAGGGGCTGTCGAGGAATTCGGCAGCGAAGACATTGGCAGCCTGCACGCAGGAATTGACAGCCTGCACGCAGATGCGAATTTGACAGCACGCAACAGCTTGTGCAAGTCAGGGGCTCGACTTGGCACAATCTAAAACTTGGATGAATGACTGTCCAAGGCATACGGGTGACTCAACAGCTGATGAAGCAAGAGCTGGCAGATGGGGCTGCCAGGTGGGCATGCAGAACGTGGGTTAGTGGCAGTCATGGTCTTCCTAGATCATGGGATCATGGGGCAGAACGTGGGTGAAATGACAGCATCATGAGGGCAGAACATGGGAGCATAACTGGAGTGCTCTCCAAGCTGCTGAGATCATGGAGACCATGAGGGAGAAAGTGCCCCACTATGTCCTGAAAAATAGGAGATCATGGGTGAGCCTTGCAGCTCACATACTTGGCTATAAATAGTTATTAATGCTCATAGATGTAAAGCAGATAGAGAGCATACGAGATAGGGGATGCATGTAGAGCACGAGATTAGAGAGATTAGATTTGTGTATAGTTTCCATTGTTTACGACATTAATAAAGGTTGGGAAAGAGTTTATATAAAGCATATTGAGAGTCTTCTTTATAAAAGTCGGAGAAAGGCCACCAAAGAGAGAACAAAAGGAAGATGAAAGACAGACATAAAAATAGAAAGAAATGGAGAAAAAAAGGAAAGGAAAATAGAGAGGACGAAAAAAAACAGAGAACAAAAACGAGAGAAGAGGAGAGGAACAAAATTAAAAAACCAGAAAAAAAACAGAAGAGACAGGAACAAAAAAAACAAAAAAGAAAGAAAGAAAAGAAGAAGTGTGTGACTATACACAGTGAAGGAAAAAGGAATCGTAATGACGGCACCATCTTCTCCCCTCAGCCACCTGGAACTACCATCTTTCTACAACTAGTACCACCTATGTCACTACCAGGTTAGAGGTCAGCCTCCTCTCTCCTCCTTCTCCTTCTCCTCCTTCTTCTTTTTCTTTTTCTTCCTCATCTTCCTTCTCTATTGTTCTCCACGTGAACAGTGGAGAGTATCTCTACTATTTATTAGGCCATACCAGTTCCGGCCGAGACCAAAATGACTAGGTCGGGTCCGGCCCAGTCCCATAAAAAGAAAAGAAGATATGTTGGGCCTATATGGGCCCAACCCTTGTTTTGGGTTGATGTTGGCCCAACTCTTTTAAGTTGACCTCGGCTCAAATAGGGAAAAAAAAGAGGCCTTGTTTTCATACATACGACCAAGTCTATTAATAATATAAAAAATTTCATATCGTATTTCATACAAAACAAAATTCAAAAAAATATGTATTAGCATGCATTTTGAGCTTTAATAACCAATTTATTAAAGCAATGAACGTATTCCTGTTTTTAAAAAGGTAGTTCTTTTTTTATTGACATTAGAACGATTAGGTTTTTAGCCGATAAAATAAGGATCTCCTTACTGAGGAGGATTTGTCTTCAACCTTAGACAGCCTAACAATCAGACAACTAGTTTAATCAGACAATTAAATAATGCAGTTTACCTTAGGTAAGACGTATTAGGGGTGTTAATATTTTTCTTTTATGCAACCAGTCCCCATGCCCGATCTCTAAGACCAGTTAGGGTTCCTCGTTACCAAAATACTAGGTGGCGACTCTCATTCCCTCTTTCCATCGATAAAGGAAAATAATTCCTGGTCTTGTCCATTTCCCCGCACCATATGGAATTCCAAGATGATGTTCGTCGTGACGCTGCATACGTGTGACAGAATAACGACTCCAATAGGGAACCTTATAGATTAAGCTTTGTTTTTGTCTATTTATTATGTTTCTATTTGTTTGGTTTGTGTGTTTATTTTTATGCATTTCTTTTATTTATTTGCTTATATGCTTTAATTTTTTTATACATATTATTCACGCATTGTATAGAATTGCCTCATATATCACTTGCCTTATTTTTTTGAAAGCACACATAAAAATTTAAGTTAGGTGGGGAATTAGCGATCTTTCCTGTGACTATTGGTGAGGGTTCAGATGCATGAAACACCCAACTAATATCTGAGTGCCTTCTTGCTAATGGTGGACATATGTGCATTAACCATTCCTCGCAACACCCCATACTGTCTTTACAAAGATCGTCACAGGGAAGATATGAGATCCTTTTAAGACTAGGTAGAAACTCTACCCATACTCATTTAATAAATAGAATTTGTCCTTGGGTTGTATATCTTATTTTAATTTGCATCAAGTCAAGTTTCATCATATTAAATTCATTGCTCTAGGATTCTGAACTGAAATCATGACTAAGTACCTATCTTTCCAAAAATTTAAGCAAGAATCTGAGCTGACACAAATATTTGAGGAAAAATGTCCAAAAATCGATGCTAGCGGATTGCTTTGCATTACTAAGATAAATCACATGGTAAATAACTTAGGGAAATTATTGTCCATTATAGGGTATGTCAATGAGACTCTTTTCGAAAGATGATATGAAAGAATTGCACAACTAATAAGGATACCAGTACAAGCGGTAAAAAAAAAGCCCTACTGAATTTTTGGGATCTTAATTATCAGTGTTTCACCTTGAAGAACATCGATATGACACCTACCTTAGAGGAGTATAAAAGGATCCTGGATTTCCCGAATAACAGCCACAAAATCTACCTTATATGAAAATTTTAAAACATATCTTCGAAGGTAGTCAATTTATTAGGTCTGGGAAAGATCAGCCAATGTAGGTAGCTAATGGAGGTTTCAAATGGAAAGTCATCGAAGCCCGAATGAAGAAAAATATTGAGGAAGGCAAGTTGGGAGACGAACAATACAGGTTGGTAGCCTTCGCCATTTTTGGTCTAGTGTTGCTCCTATCCAAAATCAGAGTCATTAGTTTAGAAGTTGCAAATGCCTTCATAGAGTATAAGCATGACCGAATCAACCCTTCTTTTGCAATTTTGGCCGAAACTGTGCTATCACTCAACCATTGCAAAATGCATGGAAAAGGAGCCATGAGATGTTGCATCCTGATGTTGTATTTATAGATTATCAGTCATATCAAAATACTAAGAGACATTTTCAACAACTTCTGGTTCTCTTTTATAATGGCCTCCTCTTGGGATTTTTTGTGTTTATTCCCCTCTAGGGTTTTTTTATCTTCTCTCCTCCTCTTTTGCATCACTGAGGTCTGTATTTATAGTGCCAAAGTCTTTTCGCGTGTGAGAAACAAAATTTCAATCAAACTCATTCTCTTTTTTAAAGTTTGAATTTGATTAAGAATCAAATTTGAAAGCGGATAACTATAATTATCTTGAAGACAAAGATTATCTTAAAAATAGGGATTATCTTGAAGATAAGGATAGAATGACAAAAATACATTGTAGTCCCTAGTTTTCACGCAAGTTGGCAAATCACACTTTTCATCGAAATAAATCTCTGATCTTTTAATTTTACATTTTAAACCCTATAAAATTAAATTAAAAAGCCAATGGGCCAAAATTGGGTTATAACATTACCACAAAGCACCTTTAAATGGAAAACACCATGGATGAACAACGTCATCTGCACAATAAGGTATGGAAGCAAGATATGGGTTCCCCTAATCGATATAACTAGATACATCAGCCATGCACCTGCACTTGTAACAAGACAATTGGGTGGAATGCAACCAAGAACTCTGGGATTAGCAAATTTCACAAGCTTATTTAGGTTTAAGCCATTTTCTCAAAGAGATTGAATTTATTAGACAAGACTGGGAAAGCCCTTATTGGTTAAAAAAAAAAAGGAAGCAGAATTGAATCCTCATTCAGTCAGAATTATACAGGTTGTGTCTTCTAATAATGAGAAAGGGTTAGGAAAGCAGCTCTGGTTGAGTGTGGAGTGAAGATTTCAAAGAATGATAAAAAGGAGAAGATAAACTCTACAACATTCAAGATCTTAGTTGGAAGTTTGAGATATTTGACATGTACTCATTCGGATATTCCTTTTGGAGTAAGACTTGTAAGCAGGTTTATGAAGATGCTTACTATGACACAATTCAAAGCTTTGAAGCAAATTCTTCGATATATCAAAGGTACTGTTGTTTTTGGCTTTTTCTACGGTTATTTTAGTAGCTTTAAACTTGTGAGTTATAGTGATAGTGATTGGATTGGAGATATGGATGCTAGAAAGAGAACTGTATGTTTTGTTTTCTATATAGAAGACACAACATTCACATAGAGTTCAAAGAAGCAATTTATAGTCACTTTGTCAACATATGAATATATAGCTACTCCACTATGTGTTTGTCATTCCATATGACTAAAAAGATTATTGAAGGAATTATGAATGTCATAAGATAAGCCTACTTAAATATATGTAGATAACTCATCAGTCATTGCATTAACAAATAATATAATATTTCATGATAGAAGTAAGCATATTGACACAAGATTTTATTACTTATGAGATTGCATTGTAAACAAGGAAGTTGAAGTCAAATATGTAAAAGTACGAAAGCAAGTTGCAAATATATTTACAAAGCCACTCAAATATAGTGTGTTTTTTTAATCAAAATGAGAGATGTGTTGGAAGTTATGAAAAAATCAAGTTTAAAGAGGGATGATGTTGAAAGTAAACCAGATTTCAGGTTCTGAAAAATTTAGAAATAGTCAACTGGTTTAGTAGAATACAATTTCTATTTAAATTAGAATTTCCTTGTATTAGTTTAATTTCTTAACTGTCTAGGACTTTATACATATAAAAAAAACTTGTAATTTATCATTATTAACAAGTAAAAAAAATTATAGCTAAGGAAAGAAATACTTAATAAATTAAAATATACAGTCCTCTTAATTTTTTTCTTATTTTTATTTTTAAGTTCTTGATCTTGTATTCTATGATGATTTTCTACCACGCCTTCTTTACTTTCAAGATAAAGTAATGAAAAAAAAAAAAAAAGAGGCCATGAGAGTGGACGTACGGCCTTGTCCCTTGGTTTTATAGTAAAGCCTGTGAAATTTTGACCGGTTGAAAACAATAATTTTCCCTAGTTTAATTGAACAAGTCGGCTACCAGTACTGGAAATTCTTTCGCTTTGTCTCAGCAATTAATTGACTCTCGCGAATTCATCAGGGGAAGAAAGAAATTAACAAGTGGAGACACGCAAGCCAAGGCAAGACAGAAAAACATTCATAATCTGTGTAAGGTCTAAGCTGTGCGAGGAAAAAAAGTTCTTAATTTACACAAGGAATGCCACGTCAGTTTGCTATTTTCCTTTGCACTGGTGCTAGAAAGCTTTTTCCTCTCTTTTTTTTCCTTACATCAAAGGAAAGAAAAGAACTGTAAATGAAAGCACGCAAACCAAGACAAGATAAAAAAAGAGAGAGAGAAAAATTTCATGTGCCATAACTCATCAACTATTATAATGTCTAGTCTGACATGAAGAAGACCACCATATCTTTTATTATCTTTGATATTCAACAATAATATGTATAATATTTCTGATATAATATCACCAAGATGAGAGAGGAGGGATGCTTTGTTCATTTCTGAAGAAATTAGCCGGATCAACTTTGGTCTTCACATGCGCCAACTGGTCAAAGTTGTTCTTGATCTCTGTAATTGATATATGCTTGTCGGGGATTTTTCGTAACATAAGGAGTCATATAGCTGTACAGTTGTCTGATCCACCCTGTATATTTTTTAGATGTCTTAGTGTCTTGATCGCCCCAAAAGACAGTATAATGAATTTGGAATAAATTTCCTGCTCTACGTGGAAATGGAGTGCTGGACTCGGAAATTTCGTCCATTTTGCCTCCTTTGGCTGTGAATTGCAATTCATCTACTCGGGCATCCAGTTGGTTAATCTTGAAGATTACATAATAAGCTGCAGATACTTGTAGATATTACAAATTCTAAAGATTAATGTTGCAGATACTATAAATATTAAAGATTAATGGACCAGATATTACAGTCTCAAGAGATAATATTCAAGATTACGTAGTTATTATATTACCTTTTATATATGTTATGTCTATTACCTGATTTAGATGATCATGTAATTATTATTTATTTCCTTTACAATCAAGGATAAAATCAAATCTAGTAGCTACCATGTTAGAAATTGATTCTAGTTCATATATACTTGTAACTCTGCCATCAATAAAGTTAATGATTGGGAGATTATACTTTTATAAATTTCTACATGGTATCAGAGCTAAATTTCTATAATTAATTGAACATTAGTTTTTGTTTTTATAGAAGAATTTTTTATAGCCACTTATAGAAGAAAGTTCAAGTTCAAAGGTAACTCCTCTTTTAAGCAATAATATTGATGACACCAATATTGTTCAACGATTGAGTTCAATATTGCTAAATGAATTCAATTATCTTCCTTGGTCAAGAGTTGTCACTATTGCTCTTGGTGGAAGATCAAAATTGGGATTCATCAATGGTTCAATTTCTTCTCCAGATGTGGACTCTCCCGAATATGAAATATAGTTATCCGAAGATTAGTTGGTGATGTCTTGGATTCTTAATTCTATGGAATGAAACTTGGCTGAAATTTTCAGCTACTCTGAATCCGCACATGATCTTTGGAATGTCATTCGTGACATGTATGGCAACCAAAACAACGCAGCATGAATTTTTCAGATTCACCGTGAAATTGCAAATCTCCATCAAGATAACAAACCATTTGTTCAACTATTGGGAAATTTAAAAAGTCTATGGAACGAACTAGAGATTTATCGCCCGCACACCTGTGATGTTGTTATCCTACGCAGAAGAACAGAGGAAGACAAAATTTTCCAGCTCTTGGCAAGCCTTAGTTCTGACTTTGAAGATCTGCGGAGCCATATCCTAATAAACCCAAAACAGCCATCTCTGAAGTCTGTGACAACAACGATTCAGCGTGAAGAAATTCACAGGAAGGTGGATGAATCATGAAACTCATTCTAAAACAGCAGCTACCCATGATTATTATGTCAAGACAATGCGTCGTAATAAAAACTTCAGCTCTGGTATGTCCGAGCATGTTTTTTTTTATCAAAATAAATGGGTGATGGCAGATCATTCAAAGGAAAACATTCAGAGTTGAAGTGCAACTATTGTCATAATACTGGACACCTCACTGACCGGTGTTGGTAGCTACATCCAGAACTCAAAACTAGATTTTCTAATGAGAAAAGAGGACACTAGAGGAGAACAAACTATAAAGCACATCTGGCAAATGCAAGTACTCTGTCAACTGAAAACCACAAACGTTTTTTATGTGTTTACACTTAAAAACTCCCAAATGGTGCTTATCAAAGTTTGAGAACACTCCTCTCAAGATCAAAGGGCTGAAACACTTCACCTTATCCTCCAAGTTTTATCAAAACCATCTAGATCTAAAACCATCTATCCTATGATAAAATCATCCTAGTTTTGATTTGTTAGAACCCTAACAAACTCATTTATAAGCTTTGAATCATCCTATAAAAAGAGAGGGAATCATACCTAAATAAGAGGGAGAAGAAAATAAAGGAGGTAATAAATTTGGTTAAGGTTTAAGGGATTCAATATTGAGTTCAAGAGCTCAAAAAAGGTTCAAGGGTTTGGTTTTGCTGGTTTAGAGATAAGAAGAGAGAAAAACAGCAGCAAAAATCTACTCCTGTTGAATATTTTAAGCTTGGAAGGTATACTTTTGCAAAATTTAAAGGTAGAGTCCATAAGGCATGTTGGATCCTCTATTTATTGTTTAAATGCAATGTTTTTTAATATATTGACGTAAAAATTGGTGTCTTAGTGTGTTAACATTGCACTTTAGTTTGATTTGAAATTTGCCAAATGTGACAGCAAGGTGTTGATGTTTTTCTGTTTGGTTAACACATGGTTCCAGGCTCTTGAGTTTTGGTTAAGTCCTATGGAATGTTAAATTGTCAATTTTAAATCTCATATTGATTAAGCATCCTTGTTTTGATTTGACAGTTTTGGAAAATGAAACTTAATGCATATTTATGATGATTTATTGTTTTTGTTAGTTTCTTTTTGTTTCAACCATGTTTTTCACTGATAATGTGGTTTGTTGGAATTAAAATAGCATATTTTAGAGGCCTAAAATGACCATTCTAGGTTTGACAATGGCTGACTTAATTTTGGGCAGTTTCTGGGTTTCTAAGACAGTGTTCTTCATGTTCTTTGAAAGAACATTACCTTAGCTCTATTTTTAGACCATTTTTTGTCAATTTATTTGCACAGAATCCTTCGAACAACTTGATTAGCAAACAATCTAGATTTAAAACACATCAATAACACGTATTCATTTCGACTACCCAAAATACATAATGATCAAATCATAACTTTTGAGTGATAATCAATGGTTTTTTATGCTTGATCTATGTTCTTCATGTTCTTCATTTGTTTTGTGTTTGATTCATTTTATAAAAAAAAAATTGATTTTTTTTTTGTTTTTCTTATGTTTAATCTATTTTGGCTTTGAGTTTTTGTTTTTGGTTTGTTTTAGAGTTAACCCAGACAAGTCAAAATTAGGTAAGATATTTAAGGCTTTGTTTGGTTTGTTATTTTTTTTTATAAAAGAATACCCAAAATACATAATGATCAAATCATGACTTTTGAGTGATAATCGATGGTTTTTTATGCTTGATCTATGTTCTTCATGTTCTTCATTTGTTTTGTGTTTGATTCATT
>Ga0325405_1006881_pt1 | contig 11467 bp, 5 predicted proteins | sample PopdelMetagenome_21_FD_205663 | JGI IMG/M metagenome (GOLD analysis project Ga0325405, IMG submission 205663) | Populus deltoides microbial communities from Bellville, Georgia, United States - Xylem-Control-R2 | ecosystem: Host-associated > Plants > Phyllosphere > Stem > Wood/Secondary xylem...
GGCCTTTTGAGGGTAGCAGCCTCATATTATCAGGGACCTCTCTTCTTTCGACCAGAGCTTTTTAGCAGCCCCTCGAATTTTTAGTACATGTTTTGGAAATACGGGGAAATCACATTCTTTTAAATTTTAAATTATTTTTATTTAAAATTAATTTTTTTATATTTTTAGATTTTTTAACGTGCTAATATCAAAAATAATTTTTTAAAAATAAAAAATATTATTTTGATACATCTATAAATAAAAAACACTATAAACCATAATTACCATTATAATCTCAAAATAACCTTTAATCTTGACTCTAAGCGGGATGTATCAAATTTAAATCAAGATATACCAAATTTAAACTCTAATGTACCCCCTTTGCTAATTAATTTTAATTTTGATAGAATTGTTTGTCACATGAGTAATATAGGAGTGATTTCGATACAAATTGATTGATATATTTTTTTAAGTCAATAAAATACAAACAAAAAGATATAAAAAAAACTATGTGTTGGTGTGAGGATTCGAGCTTGGGTAAATTTAATTACATGTGAAAACTATAATGTATAGTGTACATGAAAATTGAAAGCTATATTGTAATGATTTAGATAGTGATCATATATAGAATTTGATTGGTCTATTGTACGAACCAATTTTTATTTGATACCTTGTAAGCATTCTTATTTCTTTATACTTTTCTCTGTGGCAAAAAAATAAAATAAGATTTAAAACAATATAAAAGTATTTATATGATGTTTTATTAAGAGTGAAGATCCTCTTAATTTTATAGTTTTTAATTCTAATAAAAATATAATTAAACATATAAGATTCCAAAATGTTATATTATCACTAATTATTATTTATTTTGATTAAATTTAAGTAAATTTATATAAAATAATTAATTAAAATTAATAGAATAATTAATAAGAAATAGTGACAAAACAATGAAATGGATTATCACGTGGCATTAATTAATTTACAAGTTTTGCTAAATTTATCAGAAAATATTGTTTTTTAGTAATATGGGTATCCCAGTCAGCTTGCGCGTACCTCAATTAATCTCATGTGTCCTGAAGTTAACAACCATGTAAATATCCAGTGATCCTGAGATTTGTAAGACTCAAACTAATAACCTTTAAAAAATAAATTTAAAATCTAAAACGTTAAGCTATACTTTTCATAATTAAAAATAATTTTATTTGTGTGTTGAAACAATAATAGCAAGGATCAGTGGCCATCCAAGTCCTTATAATGATTGCATCATCAATGAATATGTTGATTTTAAACCTGTAATGATCGATTTGTGGGCTATTCCATGAATTTGACAAAATAAGAATTAAATTATTATCAATTAATTCTACATGTATAAGATGTAGCAAATTAGAACCAAATTACAAATGAATGAAATCATAGAAAAGAGATTCAATATAAGTGAATTATATAAACCAAACCAAGCTATCTGAACATATTTTTTATATGATATGCCAACACTATATAGAAAGCAACTTTTTATCAACTAATATTAAATCTACAAAAAAAAAAAAAGAAGCACCAAATTTAAACCCTAAAGTACCCTAATGCAAAATTTTATTGAATTATGTAACCAAATCTATTACATGAACATAATTTTGATAAATTTTGTAATGAACTTATAATGGGCTAACATAATCATTTTAATTCAATGAATTTGACTTAATAAAAATTTAAAAAACAATTCATCAAAAATTAAAAAAAAATCATTTTAACATATATATATATATATATATATATATATATATATTCTTAGTGAGTTATTAATTCAACAACAACAACTATATATTCTAAAGATAATTCAAGTTTGAATCCAAAACACCAAAAGATTAAAGTTACAAAAAGAATTGTAACATATAACTAAGTAAGTTATATAGCAAAACCTGACTAATTCGACATAGTTCTTCAGAGATTTCATAATAAATCATATTTTTTAGAGTTAAATAGTCAACCTAAATCATTTTACTTTAATTAATTTTACCAAAAAAATCAAATTATTGCTAATTAAGTTTAAAAAAGAAAACTAGATGTATGTAAAGATTGAAATTATACTATACTTTTCAAACAAGTGGGAAAAACACTATAGTGGTATTGTATACATAGAGTATTTATATTGGGAACCACACTGTAGATGTTTATAGGAGTATAGAGGCGTTGTCTTTACTATTTTTATTCCAAAAGCTTTTGGGTCGTGTTGAGTCAAGGTATGACCACCTGATCCAAGTCTTATAGGTATAGTATGGTCGTCAGACCCAAGACTCTTGGGTTAGGCATCAATACCAGACCTAAAAGCCGCTAATCCCAAGACTTTTTTGGTCTGAAACAGTCGTCAAGCCCAATTCTCTTGGGTCTGACATGGCCTCCAGACCCTAGGTATTGGGTCTGGATGTTATGTCAGATCTAATACAATGGGTTTGGCTGGCATGTCATACTTAATACCTTGAATCTGGCACGGTTGCCATTATAATTATCAGACACGGCCCGACAAGTCAACTCAGGACCTAGGGCTTTGGCCGAGTCTATTTCATTCAAAATCTGAACCTATAATTGGCCTACAGTAAACTGATTGACCTGCCGGGTCAACCCGGAACTCAATGACCTGGCAAAATCCAGCAAAGACCTTTTGTTTTTCAAATGTATTTTTCCTCCTACCTAGATACTCTTCTTTTTTCATATTTTTCAATTAATTACTAACTCATTTCAAAGTTCACTATATAAATACTAGAAGAATGTTTTACTTTTTTAAAGTGGGATTTGAAGCCCTTTAATATATATACTTTATGTTTACAAGAAAAAAGTTGTATTTTTTCAATGTGGGATAATAAACATTTTTAGTTTAAATATTTTAACTTAGAAGAATAAGATAGTATATTTCATATGTGGTATAAAAATCATTTTGAAATAATCTTTTAAATTTAATTACTTACAACATATATATATATATATATATATATTGTTTTTTATTTTTTTCATATAAAATATTGAAATCTCAAATATATTTTTTCATTTTTTTGGGTGACCTAGGGTCTTGGCCAGGTCTGTTTAATTCAAATTCTAAGTTACAGTTGACCTAGAGTAAACTAGTCGACCCGCTAGGTCATCCTGAAACTTGGGTTACCGAGCAAAACCTAGTAGAGACTCGTTATTTTTTTCAAATGTGCCTTTTCTCCTACCTAGAGACCTTTTATATATTTTTCAACTGGTTGTTAACTCATTTGAAAGTTCAATATATAAATACTAGAAGAATGTTTTATGTTTTTCAAAGTGAGATTTGAAGCACTTTAGTAAATATACTCTATGTTCACAAGAAAACAATTATGTTTTTTCAATGTGGGATAATAAACCTTTTTGATTTAAATACTTCAACTTAAATAAATAAGATAATATTTTTCTAATGTGGGATAGAAAACCTTTTGAAATAATTTTTTAAACTTAATTATTTACAACATGTATAGCCTATATTCACATGAATTATTTCTTAATTTTTTCATATAAAATATTAAAACTTGAAATATTTTCTTTTAATTTTTTCGGGTGACTTGAGACCTTGGTCTGTTTCATTCAAAATCTGGGCCTGCAGTTGGCCCGGAGTAAATCGATTGACCTGCTAGGTCAACTCGGAACTCGGGTGACTTGTATAAATCCGATAGAGACCTTTTTTTTTCAAATGTGTTTTTTCTCATACCTAGAGACTCTTTATATATATATATATTCAGTTAGTTGTTAACTCTTTTGAAAGTTCACTATATAAAACTAGAAAAATATTTTATTTTTTTAATGTAGGATTCGAAGCTCTTTAGTATATATACTCTATGTTCACAAAAATAGTTATGCTTTTTTAATGTGGGATAAAAAAACCTTTTGGTTTAAATATTTCAACTTAGAAGAATAAAATAGTATCTTACTAATGTGGAATAAAAAACTTTTTGAAATAATCTTTTAAAGTTAATTACTTACAACATGTATAGCCTATATTCACATATGTTTCTTAATTTTTTCATATAAAATATAAAATTCTTAAATTTTTCCAAGTTGACCTGAGTCAACTCGTGTAACTTGTGACCAGGCAAAACTTCGTAAAGTTCTCTTTTTTTTAAATGTATTTTTTCCTACTCAGAGACATCTCTTTTCTCATATTTTTTATTTAGTTAATAACTTATTTCAAAATTCACGGTATAAATGGTCTCAAATTGCTGCTAGAAATAGTTGTCTTGGTGCCTTTCTCTCTTCCCACCATCGTCTCTCTCTTCCTATATTAGTGGAGTCGTGGACTGAAATGAAGCATAAAAGAAATACGAGGATTGAAGTATTAAAAATATTTAGAATGTTTAAAGCATCGTTACAATGAGACTATGGGTTCATCAAGAAACTAACTTGTAATTTTCTTTTAACTTTATATGGCTAGGATCGAAGGAGCCTCATCGTTAGCTTCGAGAATGATAAAGTCATTGCTTTGGGGTTGGATCCGAAGGCACTCAAGGCGGCGGCGGCGGCGGCGGCATAAAATTTATGGAATAAATCAAGATTACACATAATTTATGAACTTTGTAATTCTAGTCAAATTCTTTTGGTAGTTTTTGAATGTCTTTATTTGTAAAAAAAAGATTCGTTGCAAGCTTCTTTTTAAAATAACATGTTTAAATTATTTAAAATTATAGAGTATGCACAAGTTTTCCAAAGGAAAATGACTTGGAAGTTGGAATATATATGTTATTTGGACAAATTAACCAAAATGGGAGCCAAGCGAATTAATCATAGCAACAGCTTAATTAATGTTAATGCTGTAGGTGCAATATATTATGCTTGAATAGATTGATTTCGATAGTTGTTAGGAATTTTGCATGTTTTCTGAAAAATAAAGAATTCAAATTATAATTTATGGTATATAAGTATTATTAGAACATGGTAATATTTGTGAAAAAGGATATGATTTTGAGAAAAATATGTTTCAAAGAAAAGGGATTTGTCCAATTAAGTGGATTAGTGGCAGGATTTCCACCGTCAAATTAACCTAAATGTGAGCTAATTAAGCAAATTAATCATAGCAACAGCTTAACTAATGTTAATGTTGTAACCACTTAAATCTTTTTTTAAATCTTTATGCTAATAGTATCTTTTTTCTTGATGAAGTAACCACTTAAACCACAAATTCCACTTAATCTTATTTTGCTTTGATGGAGTACATCTGTAACGTTTGAGAACACGGTGCAAACCATGTTCTCAAAAAATTTTAATTTTTTTTGTAAAAAATTAATTTTTTTGTATGTTTTGATACGCTGATTTCAAAAATAATTTTTAAAAAATAAAAAAAATATTATTTTGATGTATTTTAATAGAAAAATACTTTAAAAAGTAACTACAATCACACTCAATATTACATGATCATATCGAGGTACAACGATGGCTTTTACTCCATGCAATACTTTATGTCCACCTTGTTGACTAGTTAAAAAAATTATTATAAAGCAAAATCATATAAGTAGGTGTTATGTACTGTGATGATATAAATATTATTGAATTACTATGAATTCTCATTGTTCCATATATTTGTTTAATCAAAATAAATTTATGAATGTAATTAGTATTATTTAATATAAGCCATGGCCTATCTATATTTGTAATAAACTACCATTATATTTGATGAATAATTTATGAATATTAAGTCAAATTAGAATATCTATAAATAAAACATACAGTACGAGGTACCATAAATGGTAAAACTAAATACAATAGCTTATTATCTTAAATATATATAAAAATCAACAGATAAAATATGTAATATATTGTACAAGTATAACATAGAAAATTGAATTATATCTAAAAGCAATTGCATTATAGTAGTGGTTAACTTATAAATAACAAGTAGTTTTGATTGTATTAATTAATATGATAAAAAAAATCTCTTCTAACTAAAAAATGCTTGTAGAAATGAAAAATAGAAGAAAGTCATTAATTGCATTTTGTCATGTAAAAGGAGCTTTAATATTACTTTTTACAAGGGGTGTTAAAAAAAATCAATTTATCTGTAATATTTGCATTATCTGACTTAACCTAACTCATTAAAATTAGATAATATGAATATTATAGATGATAATGAGTAAAATAACCTTAATTTTAGATAATAATATAAATTATATCCTGGTACCTCACCTAATAATTTAAGTTTTTAGATAATTTTAGATAAAATGTTTAACTGTGATTTTTGTTTTTGTTTTTATATGGAAATAGTGATAGTTTTTATGTTGTTCCTAATATATGCATCTTAACGGTCTTATCTAATTTTAATAGTTGCAACACGATATTTTTTCAGCGTCCTTAAAGAATAAAATAATTAAGGCTATGTTTGTTTTCCGGAATTCACTTTCCGGAAAACCACTTTCCAAACTTTCCTGTGTTTGTTTGCCATTAGGAAAGAACACTTTCTGGTCAACGGAAAACACTTTCTAGTCAACGGAAATACTTTCCGGTCAACGGAAAACACTTTCCGATCAACGGAAAATTTGGTTTGGTTTCCAGGAAAGTGTTTTCCCTTTTGGCTGTGTTTGTTTTCTAGAAAGTGATTTCCGGGAAACCACTTTCCAAACGTTCCTGTGTTTGTTTGCCATTAGAAAATTTGATCAACGAAAAACACTTTCCAGTCAAAGGAAAATTTGGCTTGGTTTTCAGGAAAGTGTTTTCCTGAAAAATTTGGGCGGAAAACACTTTCCGGAAGTTGTGAAAAATTTAGAAATGTCATTATTTACTGATTATATCAAATTTGATCCTCAAACTTTTGATTGCTATATATAATTTGTTTTGAATATTTATTTTTCAATTCCATCTCTTAAAATTTAATTTTTATATTAATTTTGGTCCTTATTTTTATAATTGCTATTTGCTTTTTCCTTATCATTTTTTTATTGAAATTTTTTATCTATTAAATTTGGTCCTCATTCTTTTGATTGTTACTTATTTTATTTGAAATAATTTATGAAATGTTAATTATTATTATTTTAATTTCTCCACCTTTTATTTTTTTTTAATTTTTTAGATTTGATTTCTATTATTTTGATTATTATTTATTTTATTTGAGATAATTTATGAAATTATATTTTTTTTCAATTTCATTCTCATTTAACTTTTTTAATTTGTAAGATTTGTTCCTCATTATTTTAATAAACTTGAGAAAAATAAAACATTAATAAGTTATTTTCCAGCTCATTTTCCATGACACAACCAAATACTGGAAAGTGTTTTCCAACTTATTTTTCATTACATTACCAAACATCGGAAAATACTTTTCTGGAATTCACTTTCCCCGGAATTCACTTTCCAAAAGGAAACTACTTTCCAGCAAACAAACGGGGCCTAATATACCCAACTCATGGATATTTGTAATATCTATAATTGTCCTCTTTTAAATTCGGATTTAAAAAATAAAAAAAATTAAAGTTCTGGATCAAAATTAAAATTTTAAAAATCAAAGAGATTGAAATGTATAAAGATCATAAATGAACTTTTCACTTTAAATTTAAAGGTGTGATAATGTTTTCCTGTCTTTTACACTTTAGTCCTTTATTTTTCAATCATGTCATTGCTTAACAAATCAGAGCAAATTAGCAATTAACTTGACCATAAAAAGGACTGAATCGAGGAGAAAAAAGCTTTGATGACCAAAGTGAAAAATAACTCATGGTGGAAATCTACGGTAAATTATGAAAGAATATGGTGAATTATGAGAGGGAGAACAATGATGTGGGGCTACAATATTTTCCTCACACAATTTAGTGTTTTTTATTATCTCATCGATTAATATAGATAGAAAATATGTGTCGGTTAAGGATGGCTTAGAAATACCATTTACCATTGGTATGCATCCCAAATTTACAACTCCTTAACAAGCTTTCATGGTTATCAAAATAAACTTAGCCTATAATGTCATAATACCATACCTCTTCAATATGAGATTGATGCTATCGTGAACACTAAATATTTGATCATGGAGTTTTCTATTAAGAAAAGGATGACTACTATCAAGTAAAACCAAATGACAATGAAGAGATGTATCTTTACTTGTTTAAAAAGATAGAAGATTTGTATAATATCCTAACAAGGCATGAAAAAAAAATACATTGTATCCATGTATTATTCAAATTATCCATTTTGCCTAGGTATAAAGGCATTCACCTTTTAGGTTTTGGAAAACCATTTTCCCCAAGTATAACAACTATATCCTCTCCGGGAAAGGAGTCACTTTGCTTAAGTATAAAGACATTCTCCTCTTATGTAGGCATTCTTCTTATCTATAAAAGCTTAATTCCTCTCAAGTACAAGGGGTCACCCTACTTATATATAAATGTATTTTCCTTTTAATGTCAGAACTCACCTTATTCAAGTATAAAGGTTCATTCATAGATATAAAGAGTCACCTTGCTTGAGTATAAAGGGTTAACACTTTTAAGGTACTGAGGGCTACCTTGTCCAAGTATAAAAGCCTACTCAAACTAACCTTCATGACTTGAAAGAGTTTTTAGATGATAAGGTCATAAAAAAACCCCAAATATACGCATTAGGATTTCATTGGATACATTCATCATATCTTGTGGTGTCTTTGTTATATCTGAGAATGGGATGTTGGGGACTCCTACATTACCCAAGGTATAAAGTGTGCTAAACATACAAATTTTAAGTTTTAAGACATTGAGCTTTTGTTTTTATAACTGCATCTGCTTTTCAAACTACTTTTTACCTGAAAAAACATTAAGTTAATGCCTTTTAAGTGATTTTTATGCTTTTGATTTGATGTGCTGATGTCCAAAAATAAATAAATAATGGGAAAAAATCATTTTTATGCATTTTTTTTTTATTAAAAAGCACCTTGCACTGCATTACTTAACACACACTGAATCTAATCCTATATCTAAACCTAAAAATTTTCAACCTAAAGATCCTCTATATGTTGGGATGTTGGATCCATATTTGGATAACATAAATAGGGTGTTTGACCTTAACAAAAAACCAAATCAAAACTAACAACAATAACTTATAAAAGAATATAAATTCATAAAAACTCATATTCGAAAAAATGTTCGTTACATAAGGGTGAAACCACACAAGACTAGGGCTATAAAAAAAAGTTAAAGAAATAAAAGCATAAATAAGTTAGCTATTTTAAGGGATTTATCTAACTGGGTTCTCTTTCACAATCTTCATCTTAGAGTCATTAGCCTTCATCGTCTCTATAACTTTAACAAGATCCTTCTCCTCTAATAATTGGTCTCCTTGCATCTCCATACCAGTCTTTACCTCTATGTTTCTTGGGCTTTTTTTTTATAATCTTTATTGGCTCTTTATCCAGGTTTTTTCATTAAGTAATAACGACACCACATCTAAGGAAAATCACCCTTAAATCAAGTATAAAAACAGGATGGAAGGCTTCAGAAAAGTTTAACACCCCACCCTTAGACATTTTATAGAAGTGAAGATTACTCGTCACTATAACCTATTTATCTTTTATGATCTCTTTGAAGGTGTAAGTTCAACATATTTAGAAATTTTTTCGAGACATTCCCTACAACATGAAGATATAAGGATTTTGTTTGGGCCTTTTTAGTTTTACTCCTGGCCATTTTCATGGTCAACTCCAACTCCTCAATCCTTTTGTGGTGTGCCTACAGTTCCTAGTCAACATTTTAGACTAACTTCTTCGCTATTTGAAGTTGTATAACTAACATATTTTTGTTTTATAAAAGGATTTGGGATTTTATCTAAATTATAAAGACTAATGAGCATGATTCTTCTTCTTCTTCTTTTTAGCCAATGACAACCTAGAAGGAGGCATAAATCCCACTGTATTATCCTCTGATAGGGGCGTTCTCATTTGGTGTGCTAACACTACCCTCAAAGATGATTGTTGAGGGGACGAGGGAGTCGTCAGACTTGAACTATTAGGAGGGGTGGCAGTTGCCAAAGATACTGGTAGTGGTGTTAGATCACATCTTGCATCGGAGAAAACACCACACCCCGACTATTGATCTTCTTCTTGGACCTTATTGACATCTTAGTTATAGCTTCTCCAAAGCTCATTCGTCCGATCACAATATGAAGGTTTTCTCTTGGTTTAGCTTTTTATTCCCATGAATTTTGATGAAGTTTCCATTACATGTATATAAAAGTAAGCCTTTAACAGACATTTATACACCCATTTTTAACCAAATAAATACAACATTTTGAATTAGAATTATATTTAAACAAAGAAATCTTTTGAAGTTTGGAACTAAATTGATTGCAATTTTTATTATTATATTTTTAGAAAAGTGAGAATTTAAGTTTGAGTTTTTCATTTATCTAGTAGGCCTTTAGTAATTCTAATCAATGTACCACTAATGATAGTTGAACAACAAAAGATTACGGTTATTCTCATATTTTTTTGAGAAATTATTAAGCCATTGTCAAGCGATGAAAGTATTGTTGAAATTAGATGTCATTTACCAAATGCATAAATATTCTATTTATACATGCATTTCTAAAAAAAAAAAATCTAGTCTTTGAATTGAAATTGTATTTAAACAAAAAAAAATTGCAAGTTTGAAACTAGATATACTGTGATTTTTATTATAGGATTGTTAAAGATGTGAAAATTCAAGATTGAGCCCCTCATTTATCTTTCTAATTCTTTATTAATCTTAGGGTGTATTTGGGAGTATAATAGATATTGCTTTTGAAAGTGTTTTTGGCTTGAAAATGCATCAAAATAATGTATTTTTTTATTTTTTTAAATCAGCACATCAAAAAGATTCAAAAACACTAGAAAAAATTAATTTAAAAATATTAAATTTTAATAAAAAATATATTACACTGCAACCATTAACATTCTCAATGGTAATAGTTAAACCCCAATCATTAAAGATGACTTGAATGATTAAGGCATTGTCAAGCAATATAAATTTTACTGAAATTTGATGAATGCAGAACTTAGATGTTGTTTTTTGTGCATCATTTCATAAAACTTTTTACGCCTACCTAATATTTTTTTTGGAACATATTAATCCTGCCTAGCTTGTACTATTGACAAAAGAATTTGTCCCTATATGATGCCATGATCATCCATTCTCCTATCATAATTATTGCTACTAGATTCCATATAATGCAGCCATTCTCTAGACCACTCAACTCAACACTATCAGAATCCGCATTATGATCACTATTAAATCACAGATTATAAAATAATTTTTTTTTAATATTTACAGTAACAATTATTTTTTAAAATATTTTTTATTTAAAAATATATAAAAAAATATTTTTAAAATTTATTTTTAAAATAGCACATCAAAATAATATAAAATCATAAAAAAATAATTCAAAAAAAACTTTAAAATTTTTTAAAAACGTTTTCTTTAACTCAAAAACAACCTCAATCTTCGTATCTCTACCATTTTAATTCAAGAAATTAATAATCTCCATCTTCATGTCACCA
>Ga0325405_1006884_pt1 | contig 11464 bp, 6 predicted proteins | sample PopdelMetagenome_21_FD_205663 | JGI IMG/M metagenome (GOLD analysis project Ga0325405, IMG submission 205663) | Populus deltoides microbial communities from Bellville, Georgia, United States - Xylem-Control-R2 | ecosystem: Host-associated > Plants > Phyllosphere > Stem > Wood/Secondary xylem...
AGCGATTCCTTAGACCCTAGGTGCCCCCCCCCCCCCCCTTTTTTTTTCCTTTTCCAGCTTTTATCAAAATCTCGAACTAAATATCCATTGCACACAGAAATCTTAGACCTCAACAATGGCCCCAATACAGTGAGGCAACCGCAATACCACGGCAGCGCAGAATAAATGCATCTAATCAGGCACAGAGTTAGTTCACGTACAAACACAATGATCAAAAGGAATAGCACATCAAAATAGCAGAAAAAATCACCTGCAGGGGGAGGATGAAGTTGGATATCAAAGAATCAATAGAGCAAACTTCACATAAAGAAGCAATAGCATGACAGGCCTCAATCCCTTCTTCTGGTGTTTGAAACCTACGCAAACCTGCTACATACTCAGATTCTACTTTATTCTCAACATAGGACCCTTCAGAATTTGAATCTTCATCTGTCATTGTCCCAGAATCATCCAAGACAGCATCATCTAACTGCAAGCCAGCAGCATCATTGGCATCGCTAACAGCATCAGAAATCTTCCCAGCCAAGGCCTTCAAAGCAACTCCACTGACTGAAGGCCAACCACTTGCGGTATATGTCTCAATAGGCAGATCAACTCCAATGCTACATAACTTAATGTTGCGATATTTTGTGGGAGTCTTCTTGCCTTCTTCAATCACTTTATCAACATTTGGAACTTTGAATGTTTTATCTTCTGGAAGAGTAAGGAGAGGATCCTTACTGAAATGAAAATAATTAAAACAAATGAGGTGTGTTTTTCATCCACCCTTGGTTTAGATGAAACTCAGTACTAACTAGCGCGCATTGTCACTGGATTTTATGCAAGAAAACTTGACCCGAATAATTTCCAAATTTAGGAATTCCATGGTACAAATACTGTTGTTCAAATTGCAATGAAAATTAACTTTCAAGAGGAATGTGTCCCCTTCCCAGGACAGGCCTCAAATTTACACATAGAAAGCACATTCAACAAAAAAACTGATTCATGGCACAAATATTTCGATATTTTTAAATAAAGGATGGAAGTTCAACTTTTACCTGTTCGGAACACCACCAAAAAGTAATTGGCGCAGTTGTGTATCACTTCCCACATTCATGTACTTGGCATCAGGGCAATACTTACAAGCCCAATTACGAAATCTGTTAGCGGCAACCTCCTGTTCTGCTTTGGCAACCTTCTCCACCTCAGCAAGATATGCCCGATCAACCAGCATGCCCTCGGTTTCCATTCTAACTAGAATCTCCCCAAATGGTTGCCAGTATTCCTGGTAGAAGTCAAACATAGATTTTTGAAAAACACGTTTTCCATCCAAATTCCAAGGCATTTTAGATAGTTGGCTTTCCATGCTCTTATAAAGCTGCAAAGTGCTTATTGCATCCAAAGCAGAATAACAAATCCACGGTTCTCGTTCTTCTCTTTGTAACTCTTCAACAGGGGCAATGATGGTCATTTTGCCTTCAGATCCATCTTTTTTCAACTTTTTCTTGCCAAAGATGGTTTTCATTGACACTTTACCAATCAATTCTTTATAGCATGATCCTGCCCCACGCATGACTTTTTGATCACCTGTAAGAGCTTCAAGAGAATACCCACCCTTTAATCTTCTTGATGAATCCCATAATCGTGCCATGTGCATTGTATCAGCATGAAAACCAGAAACAGAAAACCCGTAGTTCTCGATGACGTGGTTATCAAAGCTGTAGTTGTGCCACACCTGCAGAAAGGATAAGCAACTTCAATGTTGGTTCAATTTGTATTCGTGGACTGTGAATGCAGCCTAGTAAAACAACATGGCATGAGCAGTTGAATTCTCTAAAGTACAGACAAGGTTGTGGTCTGTTTAACATAGTAAAAAATGATCATTGCTTTACAGGGAAAAAGAAAGAGCATGCCTCTTCCAAGGGGGGAAAAACAATGTCGGAGTCCAAATCTCTGCCCAGGCCAAATATATATAAAGGTGAAAAATAATTGCAACGGCAAGCTTATTCACATTAGCAACCTCCCACTATGCTGGTGTTACATCAATTATCTAAATGACCATCAAGCTATGTTAAAGGAGCTGTAGATCAAGAGAGCAACAACAAATTAAAACTGACAAAATTTACCTTTTTTATGTCCGGGTCTTCAAAAAACAGAGCAAATTCATTCAAAAGATCCCTGCCTCCACCATCAAGAACATCTACCCAGATACAAGATTTCCCGTGTCCAAAATCTGCCTCTGGTCCACAATAAATACTGAGACATGTTATCTCTCCATGGTCAATGGGTGTTTCCTCTTTCACATCAATTCTGGCAACCTATAAAGATACTTTATCAGAAATTTAAATTATAAATACATGGGAGTTCCAATTAACTCAGAGACATGCATATCCTTTAACATTCATGTACATAGAAAATGAGGTTGTAGTATAAATGTATGTGATGTGGAATTTATCAGAATCAGAAATGATGAGTTTTAAATATCATGGTATACTAAGATTAAGCTTGACATTCATAGCAGGGCCATCTAGGACCATTACATACATGTAAAGGTGAAAGCTAAAAAACAAAGAAAAATTAATTTAAAACAAACCAAATATAACCAAATAAATCTTAAAATTAAGCTTGAAACGTGTATCTCTGCATAACTAGGTAATATCCCTTTCACATTAAATATGTGTCTGTAGTGTTTTGCTCTGGAATAAAGATTAATTTTACAGAAGTTTTAGAAACTTTTACCTCTCTGGGATTATTGAGCTTTGACGCAACTATAGCATCTTGCTGCTGACAGGAACTTCAATATGCCCGAGTAATATTCTATATTTTGAGATTAGAATTTGGTTTAATAAATTCTTTAATTTTTGAAAACAATTTGAACAGTTTTAAACCCACATGATTTCCAGCTTTCAAACCCTAGAAATTGTCCTTTTTTAAACCTTAATCCACTGCACAATCAACTTCAAAAATTAAACTTAAGCTAAAATTACTGCTCACATTAAAAAACTTGCACTGTGAACAGCTCAATATTCATGTATTCTCCTCTTAAGGTGGATTCTAAATCTGAGAGTGCAATTTTGGCCTTAGTTTGCTTCCATTGAATCCTCAAAGAGCTACTTATCTAACTTTTTATGTTAATGTCTACATCAGTTTAGGGCATTCCTGCAGTCCTACACCAGCATGCCTGTCTATTGTCTGAGCAATTATATCTTAAAAGAAAATAGCAGAAAGAACTTGATGTGATGTAACTGCATACCTCAGTATCGCAAGCATGGATAAGATGCCTATACTGATTTGTAAGCTTACTAGCAACCTCCTTTGCCATAGTGACATTATCAACAACCAGTACACTCTCATATATACTAGTAAGCCTCTCACGAATGTCTGGCTTGTGAGACCTTCCATTGGTCTGGACTTGCTCATTTGAACCAATACCTGTGTGTCCAAGTTCACTAGACTGGAACTGCTTTTCATTCTCCATTCTCTGCATGAATGATCCATTATTCCACGCACTCTCTTTTAAAATATCATCCAAAGATGAACCATTGGGCCTTTTGTTATCAACCAGCTGACCAACATTCCTGGAAATTAGTTGTTTTTGACTCTTAGGTTTATCTTGTGTTTGTATTGCATTAATATCCATCCTTTCATATTTAAATGAATAAACACTACCATCATATTCACATTTCTGCTTCAACAGTTCATTACTCTCCTGTTTCCATAAAGCTCTAGTACCATCACGAAGGATTGTAGTGAACTCAAGACCAGGAGGCGCATTAGAATTTCTTGAAACCACCCTCCTCTTCTCATCTCTCTTTTGCATGTCATCAATCACTTGCAAAGGGATTTTTCCCCAAAACCTAACAAATACAAGGAACACAAATTTTATTCTATACATGTGAAGCATCAAATACCAAAATCTTAATCAGAAAGTGTAATTTTTACATGGATTGACTCTCTTTAGTTAAGACCAATAAGAGGTCTACATAAACCAATTCTATACAACTTTTTAATGGTTTACTTGCAAACACATTTAGCATGTTTCAAACACCAGATTATCAGAACACCCAGATAGCAAAAACTATGAAGTCTAAACAACATCTTAAACACAGTACAAAATGAAGCTTTCTATACTCATAATCAAGCAAGCCATAAATGGAACGGTATGAACAAATAAAAATGTGAGCATCAACTAAACTGAAAAGCCTACAAAAAGCACATTGTTCAGTACAAAACATCAAATTCTATCAACACAAACCTTTACTACACTACATTACACTGCACTGCACTCAAAACCCAAACAAAGAAAAAAAAAACTGGGTGTTAAATAATTTCCAAAACCCAGGAAGAAAAACTTTAAGAACAACAAATGAAGGCCTTGACATGAATAATAAAAGTGAAGAAACCTGTGAAGGGCAACAGAGAAAGGCCTAGAAGAACCTTCCCTGGAGGCAAAGCAAGGACAAGAGCGAGATAACTTGAAATAAGAAGGGCATATTGGTCTAAAAGGACTGATTTGAGTGGTGGTGGAGGTGATTCCCATAGCTAAAACGTCAGCAAACCTCCCCAGCTTAGCAGCCCTACTTCTACTATATAAGAGAGCCGTTTTGTAAGGGTTTTGGTGGCAAAGAAAGTAAAAAGAAGGAACTTTGAGGGTGTGGTTTGTGTTGTCTGAGGGGGGTTGCAAGTGGGACTGTGAAAGATACAGGAGCAGAGGGAGAGGGAGAAGACAAATACGAGGGAAGGCCAGGAGGTCTAAACTAAAACCCTTTTGTGTCCTTTTTTCTTTTTTTTTTAAGGAAAAGCTCAATTATTATTATTATTATTTTATCTTTTTTATTGGCTGGCAAATATTTGTCTTTGTGTATTATTTTGACATTCTATAATTTTTTGTTTGGGAATCAAGGCCTGGAAAACCTGTTTATTGCAGATATGCCATTACCGGTGGGGTGCATGGAGAGTCTGGTGGTCTAGTAGTGCAGTGGATTCATCTTATTTCTTATTCTTTTTAGAAAAATCATTAATTTGTTTTTTACAAGTTAACTTTTCAATATCTAATTTAAAAATTTTAAAGAAAAAATCAAAATAATTTTTTTCTTAGCTTTTTTTCTAAAAAAAATATTAAAACAATTTGTTTTAAAATTGATTTAAGTCAATGCACCTAATCTTGATAAGAACGCGTATGAAATTGGCTTGGCCATTAGTAGCAAGAAGAGCCTGAAATTCACAAATAATATTTCAACGAGGATGAGACATTAGTCTGGCACTAGTTTTTAAAGAGAGAAATAAGATTATTGGAGGTTGATTATGTTTGGCATGAAAGAATCTTGAGAATTGACCTAATTGTAAGTAGATTTTGTTATTATTTTTTTTTAATTTGGATATCTGGGTCAACTTGTATGTTCTTCGACTAATCCTACGTGTCTTAAAATTAACAAAATATCCTACCTTTAATATTAATTGAAATTGAAATGGAGAGGGGAATTTAAAATCTACTATTTGACATGATTTGTGAGTAATTATTCAAATTAATTTTTTGTGTAAGAATGGTCTCCCACCATGCTTCTCTTCCTACTTGTTCCTGTAATTGTTTCCAGCATAAATTGCACATGTTAATGTTCCAGCTTTCTTCCTATTAGAAACAAAACCTCACGTATTTATATTTATACTGGGGGTAAGTAAAAAAACCGAATAATCGATTAAACTGAAAAAACAGGAAAAAATTAACTGAAAAAATCAAACTAAAAAAATAAACTGAATTAACCGATTAGAAAATCACAAAACATTTCTGGTTCGGTTCGGTTTCGGTTTCCAAAGTCTGAAACCGATTGAACCGAACCGAACCGGCCCGGTTCAACTAGGCTAGCACTTGAAAAAAAAAACAAGTATAAATAGCATATTTTCTTCTAACCCTAAACTTTAATGCATTCTCAGCCGCCCCCTCTCCCTGCTCTCTGTCTCTCATCTCTCCAATCTGTCTTCTCTTCCTCCATGCTCTCTGTCTCTCATCTCTTATCTCTTAAATATGTCTTCTTCTCCTCCATGCTCTCTATCTCTCATCTTAGACGATGGGAATATGCAAAGAAAGGTTTAAGAATTCCAATCCTGAGGCTATCCTATTATGAAATTTTGTAAGTAGTATTCGAAATCGCTTTGTCAGATATTTGGGAACTGGCACTGGCTTTCATCTAGTTCCAACGATTCCTACTTCTAACTACTCTTATTTCACACTTTCCAGGAAATTCCAAAATCCCAGAAAGAAAGGACACCAAATTAAGATCTATTCTAATTGAAGGGGTTCAAAGGCACCCTAAGCTCTTGGGCTTGAAGAATAGAAAAGAGCAGACTAGCTAACCTAACTGAAAAGAAAGCAGTCGCAACCGGGGATATCTTCTTTTTTGTTTTGTTTTGTGTATTTTTTTTGTTGGGTTTAACTTGTGGGCAAGGATCTATCAAAACAAAAAATTGAAGTTGATTTTCTAGAAAATAAAAGCAAGTACAAAAATAAAAGTGCTGAAAAATATGGTCAACAAAAAGCCCAGAAAAAACTCAACTGGAATAATTTTGGTTTGAATCGGTTTGGAAGTGAAAAAACCAAACCGAATCGAAATTAATCGGTTTGAACCGGTTTTCGGTTCAATTTGGTTCAAAAACTTAAAAAAATAATTTTGATTTGGTTGTTTATTTTGGTCCAAAACCGGATCGGACCAAAAATGCTCAGCTCTAATTTATACACTCATGGAGGCTAATGTGTGATGCAAGGGAGGTTGTATGGAATGTTTTAATGGAGTTGTCTATAAAATATTACGAATGGTTAGTTCCATACTGATGAAGTCCAAAACATCAAACTAGCTTAAAAATAGGGCTCTCGAATTAGATAATCGGTTAATTGATTGGTACTAATAATTTCATTTATTCTCCTTAACCAAGGTAGTTAATAGCTTATATCTGGTGCTTAGTAGGTCAATGTAGCTTGTGCCTAGTACTTGCAAAAAGTTTTATTTGATAGTGGTGAGGACTCTTCAATGGTTAAATAAGTGTCTTTTTAGAGAGAGAAAATATAAGAATATTCTAGAGGGAGATGCTCTGAAAATATACATGCAGTAGAGAATGAAGATAGTGAATATTTATTTTGAAGATCTCATGGTATATTTATAGCCCAAAGTCTTGTCATTTTGTGAAGAAGAAGGTCTAGAGTGTAATCTTACCCTGATAGTATTTAATGAGTTAAAAATATCATTTACATCTATATTAATATTTGATGAGACTATGGTGGGTTCTTGAAGGACTTTTATACACTTGAAAGGTATAGGAAGATTAGAGTCCAAGACTTCAAAAGTAGCCAAGTCCTTGGAGATTGAGTTCTTCCTCAAGGTTAGATCCAAGAGAGGCTCGTCATTTTCTTGGGTGTGTCAAGGGAGGATGGTCATTCCCTTGAGAATGCCAAGTCTAAATGTCTTAGGTCTAGCATGTTAATCAGTCTCACGTTACCTCGGACTTGACGAACTGCCAAGTGCCTTGGGTCTGGTATACTTCTGAAACATATGTTGTCTTGGACTTGGTTAACTATCAAATCCAAGTGTCTTGGGTCTGATATATTTGTCAGATTCACATTACCTTATTTCCTTGAGCATGTCAAGGGAAGATGGACGTCATTCCCTCAAGCGTTCCAAGAGGGAATATGCATTCTCATGAGCATGCTAGGGGCTTGGCATATTGTCAAGCTTAGCATGCTCAAGACTTGGCCAAAAGCATTTAGGTTTGGTTGACGCCAAACTCGGCATTTTGGGACTTAGCACATTGCCAAAACTAATCATGATTGGGTCTGGCTAGCACCAGACCCAGCGTTCCTAGAGTTTGGCACACTATCAAGCCCAATCACGTTTGAGTTTGGCTAACACCAGACTCAGTATACCTGGCACACTACCAAACCTCCATTCCAGGCATGCTCCTTCCCTTAACCATGTCCAATGAAAAAGGGTCATAAGAATTTTTTAATCACATTTAAAAATAGGTTTATCACATGCCATCAACTATAACAGTGACAACCTGGCTCAAATTAATATACAAGTAGTTGCAGCTTGCAGTGTCATACCAGAGAATGGCAATCTGAAAGCTACAAAAAGCAGCTTCCATCTAAGTTCCTAGAGTCGTGTATTCTCACATGGCACACATGACAACATCAGCAACAGTACTCCCTTGTGGCAGTCACCCAAATATGAGTGAGGGAGAGGAGTAAGTGCAAAACTTAAATGCATAGGAAATGATGGAATATTATTATGGCATTGCTTGCGTGGGCTTCATTAGTTAAAGAATTTAAGAACCTGCACCGGGGATATTCACAGCTGCTCATTCGATAAGATCTCTTTGAGGATCGAGAACTTGAATCAGCCATTGACGACAAGACACGAGCTCTTCCCAGCAAAGTGTGTACGCATCCATATTCCCTTGCTTCTCTTTTACAATCTTGTTGCCAATTATACATCTCTCTTCTCTCTCTATACCAAAGACTGACAGCTTCCTCAGAAGAAAGCTGAGAACAAAGATGGCGATGAACATGCTTGTGGATAAACACGATTCAATTCAAATTAAAGTGAGCTGCTAATTATTCTAGGTTTATCCTGCAAAAGCTACCTTCTGATCCTAAAACAATGCCCAGCCAAAGTTTTTCCATGTGCAATACTGAAGTCAAGCATTCTAGCTTTTCTTCATTCAGAAGCAGAAGGCATCTTCAAATATGTAATTATCATTCAGTAATACCAGGAAAAGTGAACGTAATTCTGATACTTAGAGGTGACAAAAAAAATAAATCATGAGAACAAACTGAAGAAACTAATTTTAAAAAAAAAACATTTGGTTTCGGTTCAATTTTGATTTTAAAAGAATGAACAATGATGTTCCTTTTTATTTTTAAGCTATTAGAAGACATTAACTTTCTTTATATGTTAGAATTCCAGCTAATTAAAATTGAACAATAAAAATAGGCTTTTTACATTGATTAAAAAGTTTTTAAAAATTTATAAAAAGCACATAAAAACTCTTCAAAAATCTATAAAAACCTATGGAGTGACAAAAAAGTAAAAAAAAAAAAAACCTGATAAAATTTAAATAGGTTCAATTTTCTAGTATTTTATGTTAATTAATTAATTTAAAACTCATCAGTTTGAACCGATTTTAATTCATTATTGATTTTGAATTTAAAAAAATAATCTGGTCTAATTATTTCTTAAATAAAAACTACATCTAACTAAAAATACTCATTCTTATGATTCTATCATCATAAAAAACAAAAAGAACCAAATGTAGATTCATTCAAAGGCAGAAAAAACGTGCAAAGAAAAATAATAAAAAAAATTCTTTCGACTAGCTTTGCAAAATATTGTTAGAATTTATTTTTTTAAAATATAGATAATGATTGTACTCGAGTTCAATAATGTCAACTCATTTTTAGAGTTAAGATTTTTTTGAAATCATTAGTAAATAAAATTACTTTAACATGAAATATTAACTTATTTAAAATAAATTATAAATAAATAATGACAAGTTTTTTAAACTCAAAAACTCTTAATTCCACGTTGAAAAATTAAAAATTTTCTTATATTATATATAATGAGAAGTTGAAGAGTTAAAATTAAATCTATAAGATACTAAAGCTTTTAAATAGAAAAAAGTTTTAGGTTAAGACCCCGTTTGTTTGCTGGAAAGTAATTTTCTTTTGAAAAGTAAATTCCAGAAAAATAAATTCCAAGAAAGTGAATTATTTTTCGATATTTGGTAGTGTAATAGAAAATAAGTTGGAAAATGCTTTCAAGTATTTGGTCATGTCATGAAAAATGAGCTGGAAAATAACTTATTAATATTTTATTTTTTTCAAGTTTATTAAAATAATGAGAAACAAATCTTACAAATTAAAAAGTTAAATGAGAATGAAATTGAAAAAAAATATAATTTCATAAATTATCTCAAATAAAATAAATAATAATAAAAATAATAGAGATCAAATCTAAAAAATAAAAAAATTAAAAGATGAAGAAATTAAAATAATAATAATTAAAATTTTATAAATTATTTCAAATAAAATAAGTAACAATCAAAAGAACGAGGATCAAATTTGATAGATAAAAAATTTCAATTAAAAAATAATAAGGGAAAATAAAATAACAATTATAAAAATGAGGACTAAAGTTAATATAAACATTAAATTATAAGGGATGAAATTGAAAAATAAATATTCAAAACAAAATATATATAGCAATCAAAAGTTTGAGGACCAGATTTGATATAATCAGCAAATAATATTACATTTTTAAATTTTTCACAACTTCCGGAAAGTGTTTTCTACTCAAAATAAAAGGAAAACACTTTCCTGAAAACCAAACCAAATTTTTCTTTGACTGGAAAGTGTTTTCCGTTGACCAGAAAATATTTTCTGTTGACTAACTTTTCTAATGACAAACAAATACAGGAAAGTTTGGAATATAATTTTCTAAAAACTACTTTCTGAAAAACAAACATACCCTAAGTGAATTTTGGGCTTAAACCGCACACGGGTTAAAGCTCGAGTTTACAAATTAAAATATTTTTTGGCACTTAAAAAATTATTTTTTTGCCGGCTCATTAATTAACAGTCAAAACAGTAACCTATTTTTGTATTGAACAAACTATTGTCAAGGGAAAAATGTCTTGTTTTTAAGGTAAAAAATTGTTAGGTTTTTTAATTTTTTTACGATGGGTAATTAAGGCAAAACAACAAGAATACAATATAAAAGGGTGTTAAATGGAAGATGTTCTATGCACTTAATAGTAAATCTTAAACCTTTTTCCTTTTTTGTTTTTTTTAGTATTTCTCTATTTTTCTTTGTACCAGGTAATTGACTAGTAATATATAGAGTTAAAAAAATAAATGATACAACCCTTGATAGCAACATAATTTATATATATTTTATATATGTGCTTCAACAAAAAGGTGAACTAAACAATTTATTTAAAATATTTTATATAATATTCTTTTGTGTATGTTTTGTCCATGAGATTGTAGTTTTGATCTTTAAACCTATAAATTTATTGTACTATTTTATGTTTGTGCTGGGATATATTTACACATCTTTGTTGCATCCTTAATATTAAACTTATCCTTAGTCTTATAACATGCATTTTATATTTATTTAAACAAACATTTATTATATAATAATATAAATCATATCTTGAAATTTTATTTAATAAATTAAATTATTAAATTAAATTAATTATTTAATATAATATTTTTGATAACTAAGTAATTTTGTGTTCAAATCTCACGATTTTCATTTTAAAATACCAACATAATGGATCAAAATGGTTGTTTGATAACATTTGTGGTAGCAACATAATCGAAAACAAGAAGTTCATTCCTTCCTAAATTCGAGGCCAGCAGAATACGATCCCTATTATTTCTGTGTTTCTTTAGAGGTGATGTTAGTGTTTATATATATATATATATATATATATA
>Ga0325405_1006887_pt1 | contig 11461 bp, 8 predicted proteins | sample PopdelMetagenome_21_FD_205663 | JGI IMG/M metagenome (GOLD analysis project Ga0325405, IMG submission 205663) | Populus deltoides microbial communities from Bellville, Georgia, United States - Xylem-Control-R2 | ecosystem: Host-associated > Plants > Phyllosphere > Stem > Wood/Secondary xylem...
TATTTTCACTTCTCATTTAATAATAATAATAAATAATTGTATTATATTTTTAATTTATTTAAAATATTTTAGGAATAAAAAGAAAGATGAAGGTAATAAAATTAATTTTAATTTATATAATATATTAGTAATTTGTTTATTTTAGGTTTGTTAATTACTAGTTAATAAAAATTTATGAAAATAAATAATTGTATTATATTTTTAATTTATTTAAAATATTTATTAATTTTTACTCGAAATATTTATTTTAAAGTATTTAAAATATTAATACAAAAAGTTTACTTATAATTTTATAATTTATTTTTACTAGTTTATATTGTATTTGTTTTTTTTAGTGATAAAAATACATTTTTAAAAACTGTTAGCTCTTACACGGACAAATCCACCCCAGACATCTATCGCCAGGACCCTGACACACACCCCGCGATCCGATGTACCGTGCCCCCGCTTTCTCACACCTACTAACCGACACTCTCTCGCATGTGCCATACCGCCACCCTCCCTTTCACTCTTCCTTCAGATTCCAAAACTGTAAAACCAAAATTGAACCATTAGGACCCACACACGCACTCTGCATTAATCAACAAAATTCCCTGCTTCACCGATTCGTTTCTTCAAAAAATCGCTTCTTCTTCTGCATGTGAATGTGATTCTTCGATCTAAAAATCTCTCATTTTGGAGGTGACGCCATCATCATCAATTAATGGAGGCGATACTGGCATGCGCGTTAGAGTACACGCTCAAGTACTGGCTCAAATCTTTCTCTAGAGACCAGTTTAAGCTTCAAGGCCGGACAGTGCAACTTTCTAATTTAGGTAACTTTCATTTTTGTGTTTGCTTTCTTAATCGTGATTCATTCATTCTGGAAATTTTCGTATTTTGATTTAATGAGAGAGGAATCCTAAGTTATTATTCTTTTTTTTTTAAAATTTTTTGCTAGGTTAAATCTGGAATTAGAATTTTCTCGTCTGTTTAAGAAGAAATTTTGGATTTGATTTTGATTTTTTTTGGTCAGAAATAAATGGAGACGCTTTGCACGCGAGTATGGGATTGCCGCCGGCGCTGAATGTAACAAAGGCGAAAGTAGGCAAATTCGAGATAATTGTAAGTGCTTTCCTTAGCTATTAATGTAATTAAAATTTTTTGAGACATTTTGTGATTATTTGTTGATTAGCAGTTAATCTTAGTGGTGTAAAAAATTGAAATGTTTATTTTTTATGGGCTTAACTACATTTTGCTTTTCTTTCCCCTTTTCTCAGCTTCCGTATGTAAGTTATGTACAAGTAGAACCGATTGTTATTCAAATTGATAAGCTCGATTTGGTCTTAGAGGAGAATAGTGATTTAGATGGGAGCAGCAGTCCCAACAGGTAATGTGCTTTTGTGCGGGTTTAATTTTTGAAGTGATTGTTATGCTATTGGTTCAAAGTTAAAGATTACCTGTGTTTACTTTTTAATGTTGCAGTTCACAATTGTCTGGTGATTCCAGCAAGAGTAGCGGTTATGGATTTGCTGATAAGGTTAGGTGACATCTTGGGCGCGATTGCATTTTATTTTTGATATTTGGAATTCAGTGACTGCAGCCTGCATCTGAAAATATAATTTTTCTCCAAGCCCCAATTTGCGCCAAATTCTCTATATGAAAGGCCTGTAACTTGTTAGTATGTCAAAATTGAATTAGGACATGCAGAAGAGTCTTTCTGGTGCAAAGAAAGAGTAAGAGGAGATGAATTGCAGAAACTAATCTCATAAATACACAGACTGTTCTGATGCTGAAACTTTTCTCAGGTGAATTCAACCATAAAATAACCTAGTAAGGCAGTGAACGGACAAAAAATATTGAAATCGTCAAAGAAAGGGGAAGGCAGAAAGTGAGCATAGTAGTTTCTCATCCTCAAACCAGTGATTTCTGTATTGGCGCGCACACACAGTCCTTCCTTGGCGGTTAAAAAATGATTTATATATAGTTAAATGAGGAATTGCTAAAAATGGAGCATTACCAACTTCCTTGATAAACATGGATTTTCAAACTATAATGTGTTAAATGATTAACCATTGCACTGACTGAAGTTTTGAATTAGAAAGGAACTTAATGGAATGGATTGATCTAGCTGCCCTCAATTATTTTGAATCTGACACCTAATGAATTCAGTTTTGAATTTGACATGACCAACACGAGTCATGTATCTCTGCTTATATGCACTGCTCTTCCGTTGCTTATGATTTTTATGCGTGCAGGTAATTTGTATTAGTATGAAACATATCTCAGGATATATGTCTATTAGAGTTTGGGTGAAAGTGTTTATGCGCCGTGGCAACCCAACAATTTTTCTATCGTATTTTATTACATTCAAAGCAATGTAGAAATTTGGATTCAACAGTTTGCTTTTATTATTACCAGATCGCAGATGGAATGACCATTCAGATTACCACTGTTAATCTTCTACTTGAAACACGTGGGGGTGTTCAACGTGGGGGAGGGGCTGCTTGGTAAGTTGTTGTCTTCTCCCTCATTATATAGACATTTGGGAATTAACTTTTCTGTTTATATAAATGCAAACATTCTATCTTTTTTTATTTATCTCAGCTTCCTTAACTGCCGTTGGCGCTACAACGTTTTCAATATAAAATACTAGCTGTTTAATGATGTTTACATAAGGATCAGATTTTTGTTTGAATTAACCTTAGCATAATGTTTTCATGATTCACGGAAATCTTAAGTGATGCAGTATGTTGTTCCAATTTTTTTTTTTTGAGAGAACTTGGATGGACACTTATCTATATCTTGTCCATCTCCAGGGCTTCACCACTGGCATCAATTACTATACACAACCTTTTATTATATACCACAAATGAAAACTGGCAGGTAATTTTGCTGCAGCCTCTTAGCCTCAAACCTTGACCGCTTTCTTGTGTTTTTATTTTTTTATTTTGTTTATATTACAGGTAGTAAACCTTAAGGAAGCACGTGACTTCTCCACTAACAAAAAGTTCATATATGCATTCAAGGTAACATACAAGCTTTTGACAATACAGTGATGCACATAATTTAAATATTGTGTATCGAAGAGGGCTTTTGTACTGTTTGTGGTAGGGGTGAAGCCTGTAGTGTGGCTTATTTACTTAATGAATTTGTGAGGTAGGACTGTAGGAAATGTGTGTGTCTCCTGCTTGCTTTATTTGAATCATCTAATCGATGATGCATTCTTTCCTTGATAGAAACTTGAATGGGAATCTTTATCTGTTGATCTCCTGCCTCATCCTGATATGTTCACCGATGCCAGTTTAGCTCGCGCTGAGGAGGGAGCCTCCCAGAGAGATGATGATGGTGCAAAGCGAGTTTTCTTTGGGGGAGAACGTTTTCTGGAAGGAATATCTGGAGAGGCTTATGTAATGTGAATCATAAGTTTTAAAGTAATTTTTTTTAATGATTTTTTCTTTGCTCTGGACCGTAAAGCAGTGTTATCGAGTCTTTTCCAGATTCACCTGTGCTGTGCAGTGACTGTGGTCGAATATATTGCCTAACTTGTTAATTTTTATCAGATCACAATGCAGAGAACTGAACTAAACAGTCCACTAGGGCTTGAGGTTCAGTTACATATTCCAGAAGCCGTCTGTCCTGCTTTGAGTGAACCAGGTATACTTTAAATGTTTTCTTCCCATCCATTTCTTATATTTGCCATAAATGCAGCAAGTTGGTGACATAGTACTGTTTGAGCAGGACTACGTGCTCTTCTTCGCTTCATGACTGGGTTATATGTGTGTCTTAATAGAGGAGATGTGGGTCTACAGGCTCAGCAGGTTTATAGTTGTCCTTATTCTTACCCCTTTCTCTAGCATTTTAAAGTTTAACATGTCAAGATGAGTCTCAACTAAGTGCTCTGCTATATTTTTCTCTAATCCTGGCAGCGATCTACAGAAGCAGCAGGATGTTCTCTAGTCTCAATTGTTGTTGACCACATATTTCTCCGCATCGAAGATGCTGGTTTGTCTGTTTTCTTTTGTCCTTAACTCAGTGTTTGCATTTAGTTGTATTCTTCTATTAACATTTTGCTCTTAAATATGCCTGAAACATTAATTTGATTTTCATTTGTGTTGTTTTTTTATTTGTCTATGGTACAACATATGACATTCTGTTTCTTAGAGTAAAATAACATATCTTATGAGTACATATCTCTTGACCTCACGCCACTTGTGGGCTGCATTTGTGGCCCAGAGTATGTGTAGAGGAGAGGATATGCAGCCAGAAACACATGATAGTTTTCTTTCTTAGCTTGTGCTTTCCACCACTCAAACTTTGCTAACGTTTGCAGTTTGCTTGCAGAGTTCCAGCTTGAACTTTTGATGCAGTCTCTCCTTTTTTCCCGGGTATTGTCTCATTCCTTATAAACATTGAGCTTTAAAACAACATTTTGTTTCTTTGTTGGTCCCATTTTCTTGTGGGCTATTGATAATCTATCATGTCTTAAGAAACCTAATAGCAACTGTGAGTAACCTTTCTGTCTTTAAAATCCTGCATATGGTTTTTCTCAAATCATAATTAGGATTGAATTGAGTTAGACATTCAACCTTCTAATAAGACCATTCTCTTTGCCGGTCCGAAGTTTTTAGTTTAAGAATGTATTTTGTTTATCAAGTAACCTAAGAAGTTAGATCTGATTTCTATTTTTCTTGAGAATGTGTTTTTTTAGCTCTCAAAAGAATCAATATGAGATAGCTGGAAATCAGTTGAGCTGTATAAGATAGTTGGAAAGGTTGATCCTTTATCTAAATGTTATTATACTTTTGAAATTTTTTATGTTACTTAGAAGGCAAAAACTTTAAATGCATCTGTGCGGTGACACGGACTGAAGCAATTCTATTTTGATAAGTTCTAGTGAGCTCTAATGATATTATTCTATTTTGCATTTCCTATCTTAGAAGCTAGGAGTCTGAAATTCTTGAGCATTTTATGTTCTTTGTGCTTCCGAGTATTTCTGTTACGAATTGCATGGTGACATGATTTACCATTCTGAAATCCTATGCTTGGATGTAACTTCCAGGCCACAGTATCTGATGGAAAAATTGCCAATAATCTGACAAAGGTTATGCTTGGTGGAATGTTCTTGAGGTAAACTTCATTCTTCTTTGTTTGTCATTGTTTAGCACTGGTAAATATCTCCTATCTTTCAAATAATCTGTTCTTGCATCGAGTAGGATCACTGGTCTGGCCTTTTATTTTGTTGTTAGCTGCTGTTTGGAGGATTAGCATTATGCCTGTGGCATTCCATTGTTGCGTGGTTACCACATATTTTCCTTTTCTATGAACAACATACAGATACAAATGATACAAAAAACTGTATAAATAGAGTGGTGTCATTTCACTTGTATGGCAAGTGATGGCTTCATCACTTTCCATGTCACTGGATTAAAATTCTGTATAATTTTTTTTTTGTTTTTAATAGAATTCTTCCTTTTGATTTGATTAGCCACAGAGTAGTTTCTATATTAGTTGGTCATCTTTAAATTGGAATGCAGTGGTGGAATGGATAACACCTGACCAAAACGGGATGGAATATTGGTTGGGTCAAGATGACTGTCATGGCATTGGACAGTGCAACCATTGTTTATCACCTTTTGACCTTTTTGTTTTTTCTTAAAGTTTTCACATGATTAATTTTAGACCAGATGAAAAATGGCCTTCTTGGGCAATACAACAACAGGGACTTGATTTTGAGTTGATTTGATCATATGTAGCTGGGTTTAATGACTTTGTAAACTGCTGAAATGTAGGGACACCTTCTCACGCCCTCCTTGCACTTTACTGCAACCATCCCTGCAAGCTATCACAAAACATGTTGCACGGATTCCTGATTTTGGTACTATTCAATCAAATGAATGCGTTTCTAGTTAGGACTGAAGATAAATCATTAAAGTTGACCGTGCTTATTTAATTGTATTCACAGCAAAGGATTTTTGCCCTCCTATATATCCTCTGGGAGACCACCAGTGGCAGAAAAGTGTTGGTATTCCTTTGATATGCCTCCACTCTCTTCAGGCTAAGCCCTCTCCAGTCCCACCATGTTTTGCTTCACAAACAGTTATCACATGTCAGCCTCTTATGGTATGCATCGATAATCTCAGTAGTTGATGTTTTCTTCTTCTTTTTGTACTCTCTTCTAATCACCATTTCTCGTTGTTTGCTCAGATTCACCTTCAAGAAGAATCATGTTTGAGGATATCTTCCTTCTTAGCTGATGGCATCGTTATCAATCCTGGGGATGTGTTACCTGATTTTTCAGTAAATTCCTTGGTATTTGTTCTCAAGGAATTAGATGTTATTGTTCCGTTGGATGTGAGTCAATCAAACAACCCAACTGAAAATGGAAACTCTACTTTTCACAATGTGTTTGCTGGAGCACGGCTTCGCATTGAAAATTTGTTCTTCTCAGAGTCGCCAACACTAAAACTCAGGCTACTGAAGCTGGAGAAGGATCCTGCTTGCTTTTATCTCTGGGAGGGACAACCAATTGATGCTAGCCAGAAAAAATGGACTACTGGAGCATCGCACCTTACACTGTCTCTGGAAACATCTACCAACTTAAATGGGACACCGAGTTCCAATGGGATGAGCTCAGGTTCATGGAGATGCATTGAACTACAAGATGCTTCTGTGGAAGTTGCCATGATATCGGCTGATGGGAGTCCATTAACAAATGTTCCTCCCCCTGGTGGTATTGTCAGAGTTGGAGTTGCTTGTCAACAATATCTTTCCAACACTTCTGTTGAGCAGCTATTCTTTGTCCTTGATCTTTATGCATATTTTGGCAGGGTTTGTGAAAAGATTGTCTCAGTTGACAAGGATAAGAGACCAAAGATAACTAGGAATGGATCTTCTGGTGTTAGGCTAATGGATAAGGTTCCCTGTGACACTGCAGCAAGCTTAGCAGTGAAGGAACTACGACTTCGATTTTTAGAATCTTCTGCCTCAGATATTGAGGGAATGCCTTTGGTTCAATTTATTGGGGAAGATCTTTACATAAAAGTTTCTCATAGAACCCTTGGTGGTGCCATTGTTATTTCATCCTCTGTATACTGGCAGAGTGTTGAGGTGGACTGTGTAGAGACTGAGGGAAGCTTGGCACATGAAAATGGCATGCAGACAAGTTCCGTTGAAAATGGTTGTCTTGCAACTGCGAATGGATACCCTCAACTAAGAGCTGTGTTTTGGGTGCATAATGGACAGAAATACCAAGCAAATGGTATTGCTTGTACAATCCCATTTCTAGACACAAGCATGGTACACATGATTCCATTAAGTGAACAGGATCAAGAGTGCCATAGTTTAAGTGTTTCTGCCTGTATATCTGGTGTCCGCCTGGGTGGAGGAATGAACTATGCTGAAGCTCTACTCCATCGGTTTGGAATATTGGGGCCCGATGGTGGTCCAGGGGAGGGGCTTTCTAAAGGGCTAGAAAATTTATCAACTGGGCCACTTTCAAAACTTTTTAAAGGGTCCCCTCTTATTGATAATCTAAAACAAGGTATGGTGCAACCTACATAATTGGTCGGTCATTATTATGCAGTACTGCTTAGGCTCTGTTTTAATTTCCACTTCAGTTGCTGCTGTCTTATCTCTTCATCAATTCTACAGATGGAAGTTTAATAGATGGCAAAGATGGAGTTTTACACCTCAGATTGCCAGATGATGTGGATGTGTGCATAGAATTAAAAGACTGGTTATTTGCTCTTGAAGGTGCACAGGAGATGGCAGGTGGGTGGTTCTTTTACAACAACGAAGATGTGGGAAGAGAAGAGAGGTGTTGGCACGCATCTTTCCAAAGTTTGCAGTTAAAAGCGAAAAGTAGTCCGAAGATAGAGTTGAATGGAAAAGAAAAACCAAATGGAAAACTGAAATATCCTGTGGAATTAGTTACAGTAAGGAACTCTCTCTCTCTCTCAAGGATTTAATGGTAATATTGGTTTTGCAAAGCTGCAAAAAACTTTACTGGTAGTGTTGTTTGGATTTATCCTTTGTAAAATCAGTTTACATGTTTGCCAATTCTCTGTCAGCTTTTACCAATATTATAGACTTGCGAGTACATTGGGTTATCACCGCATTTCATACACATGTCTTTGTTCAAGTGGCTACACTTTTAGTGGGTCTTCTTTTGGGGGATTCAATAGATTTCATAGTTTTAGGCTTAACTGGGAGTATAATTTACTTTTGGCAATTTCATAGTTTTAGGCCTGCAGAACTGCTTGATTTGGGGGTTGAGACTCAGATAAAGAAGTGGAGGATGTGTGTGTTATACTTTCTATTGTTCTTACAATGTCAGGTGTTGATTAGGCAATATGTGTGGATTCAATTTCTTATGCAGATATTGTGTCTCTAACTTGCTATTTTTTAACACTGGGATTGTGCCTGTAGGTTGGTGTGGAAGGTTTGCAGACATTGAAGCCACAGGGACAAAAGGGCATTTCTACGCCTGCAAATGGGATAAAGGAAGTTGTGGAGACATCTGGAGGAATCAATCTTGAAGTTCGGATGGTGGCATCGGAGGAAAACATTGATGATGAGATGGCCAAGTGGGCTGTGGAAAACTTGAAATTTTCTGTCAAGCAACCAGTAATGAGATACAAACTTCCCTGATATTTGATCAGTGGCTCTTACCTTAAATGGAACCTGACATTTCATAATTTATTCCTTGTAGATTGAGGCTGTTGTGACCAAAGATGAGTTCCAGCACCTTGCTTTGTTGTGCAAGTCAGAAGTTGATGCCATGGGTCGGATAGCTGCTGGTTTCCTGAGGCTGCTCAAGTTTGAACGGTCAATTGGCCAGTCAGCCATAGATCAACTTAGCAACCTTGGTACAGTCTAATTGTTTTTTACTAGCTCCTTGTCTATACTTTCTTACACTTTTTAATAAATACACACATAATACTGTCCTCTAATTCATAAGTTAGTTTCAAAACTAGAGCGTGGGATTTGGAAGCATGAGAAGTTGTGGTTTAACAGCTGTTAGACTGGAAATTGATATGAGTGGGATGTCTGAGTTGAGGTTCTTGGCTTGATATGCAAGGACTGTTTAATAGTGGACTAGAGGAATAAAATGTGCACCTGTGACGGATAATGTGCACAGGCCTTTTTCATTGAGTTCTAGTTGAGGAATATATGATTAAGGTTCCTCGGGTTGAGCTTTTCTTCTGTATATGGCTCTGATATTTGCTTTTTACATATTTTGCAAGGCTTCGTATTTATCAATTTATTATGCCTTGCAGGAAGTGAGGGCTTTGACAAGATTTTCACCCCAGACAGGCTCAGCAGGGGTGCTAGTCCTGCCAGCATTGCTTTCTCTCCGTCATCGTATCTGATTAATGAAAGCCCACAAACAACCATGGAATCAACAGTAACTTCCCTCGAGGAAGCACTTTTGGATTCACAGGCCAAATTGGCTGCCCTTATTACTGATTTATCCAGTTCAGAATCCTCTATACAGCATCTTGCTGATATTAAACAACTAAGTCAGAAGCTTGAAATCATGCAGAGTTTGGTGATGCAATTACGGACCAAAATCTGAACGATCTCAATTCCTTGCTGTAAAGTTTTGGGATACAAATGGATCCAATGGATATAGTATACCGATTCTTTCTTGTAAATATATTATAGGCATAGATGCATGATGAGTATTGCAATGAGGCAAAATGGAGATATTTTCAATTGCTGTAAAGAATTCTGTATCCTAGGTGACCAGTTACCATATGAGTTATAGTTCAATTTTTCAATAAACATGTTTTGTGCTTCGCGTAACTAGTTTCATTTCTGGTGTTTTTTCCTGTCATAACCGAGTTTATATTGACAGCTTAAACCCTGCTGGTTAAAATCTTGGTCACGGAGCTGATCAATTTTTCACTGATTGCAGATATTAGCAGGTTTTCAGAAGCGGCTTCCTGCGGGGAATTTGTTATTAGCGTTGCAGAGAGTTTGGTCTTCATACAGTTCTCTCTGTTAGGTCAACAAACATCTCATAGACACACCAGGATAGAACATGCTGTAGAAAGTTTGTAGCTTGAATTGCTTGAGCTTCTACACCTGGAAACCAAAATTGGTTTTTCTAGATACAGCTAAAACCCAAAAAATATAACATTTCTCTCTCTCATATCCCACAAGGAAATTGGAGAAATAAACAGAAATTTCCATTAATTTCTTCATATGGAATTAGGGTTTAAAATGAAACCAATTAATACCCTACTTTTTTCTTCTAAGTATTGGGATATGGTTGAGATTTGAACCCAGATTAATAAATTTCTTTATTTTTTTATTTTAAGAGCTACCATGAAAAAGAAAAATGTTTCTTCAATCTAAGATCAAAGAAAGAAAAAAACAAGGGATCAATTCACATGCCTGGAAATGTTTGTTTTCTAGCTTAGAATAATTCATACAACGTATTATCTGATGGTGAATAATTCAGTAGGGAAAATTAATATTTTTGACCAAAATTTATTTGCCATTTTCAGCTGCTTCTCTGCAAGTTCGTATACATAGCTAGGGCTTTCTCGTACCACCTGTTGTGATTTATACAAGAAAATAATTAAAAATCACAAGCCGCCACCACTACATCAGTTGGTAATATAATGTTGTTAAATCCAGTCTTGCCATCTCAGCCTCCAATTTGATTGTCTTGAAGTTTATGTCAAATTACTAACAAAACTCTAAAGGAAGTGTGTTTTGGAATGATGAAATATCATCTAAATGAAGTGTTTAATAAAAAAAATCTAAAAGATGAAGTAACAATCACAGTTAAATAAAAAATAATGAAAATCCTATAAATAATTACATATTTCTTTGTTGATTTTTTTACAGGAAGTTAAGTGTTAGTATAGATATACAATTTAGGATATAAAATATAATTTTTAAAAGTATAATAGGAAAGTAAAAACATGATCAATTCTTAGGAATTTTTTTTTTTTGTAATTATGCTTATATTTTGATTTTCACCACCATTATTTTAATTATAATTGTTTTAAAATTATTTTGTGTAATTGATTCTTTTCCCTTAATCTCATCTTTTAGCATTTAATTTGCTGAGAATTGAGTTTCATGGTTTTTTATTAATGACTTGGATCACAAATTTAAAAAATTAATACGAGTTGATATTTTTATTTGCTTATTTTCCTTTTTGATTTTTACGTTTGACTATTTTCTTAAAAAAATAATAGTTTTGTGATTTTTTTCAATTCTTTTCTATTAAGTTATCCCGATTTTATGACTTGAACTAGAAGTTTTACAATTTAACTACTAAATGGCTTACTTTTTATTACTCAGGTTATATGTCTATCATGCTAACTCAGGTTAATTCAGACATTTTTTCTTTGTTCATTTTTTATCCAACTTCGTACTTCCAAGGTTTTATTTTTCCAAGTTATCATGATTTTTTTCTATATAAAAATTTTATTCGTTTACTATTATTGCATGTTTTTTT
>Ga0325405_1006891_pt1 | contig 11459 bp, 7 predicted proteins | sample PopdelMetagenome_21_FD_205663 | JGI IMG/M metagenome (GOLD analysis project Ga0325405, IMG submission 205663) | Populus deltoides microbial communities from Bellville, Georgia, United States - Xylem-Control-R2 | ecosystem: Host-associated > Plants > Phyllosphere > Stem > Wood/Secondary xylem...
TATTTGAGAATTTTGTCGTGGGAGCAGAGCCAAGTCATACGGTAACTGGTGTCAAAATAATATTATTTAAATTAAAAATTAATAAATTTACCTTTATCAATCCATGGACGAGCCGGATAAAACCTTGAATAGGTCTTATAACTATGGTTACACGGCAGCAGGTTATTTGAGAATTTTGTCGTGGGAGCAGAGCCAAGTCATACGGTAACTGGTGTCAAAATAATATTATTTAAATTAAAAATTAATAAATTTACCTTTATCAATCCATGGACGAGCCGGATAAAACCTTGTATAGGTCTTATAACTATGGTTACACGGCAGCAGGTTATTTGAGAATTTTGTCGTAGGAGCAGAGCCAAGTCATTCGGTAACTGGTACAGCATTGGACCGTAATAACAATTAAATGGATATACAATACAAGGAGTATTATTCTTACATCTCCAACTTTTGTGTAGTATGAATCAGGATTTTCAAAATCAGAAGAAAGGGTCTCTCTTATCTCTCCAGACATGGAAACCCCTTGAATACCAAACACCTAAACTAAATCATTCGACCGTTAAACTGAAATCTACTGGTCCTCCTGAACTGTACACTTCAAAAAGTCTTAAAAGAAAACCTCAAACCCAATATCCATCATTCCGAAACCTCAAACCCAATATCCGTCATTCCGAAAACGCCGTGACAGGAGACCCCAGTGTTCGCTCACGCTGCCCCTTAATCTATAGAAGGCTGGTTTACTTCTTACAGTTCTCAAGGGGCCGGAACGGTTCATGTGTCTAATTGGCAAAGACAAGTGATCCCCGGCTAAACTTGAAGCTGAAAACGGTCTGCTTTCCATCTCTTGAAGTGGACCGGAACTGTAATCCATCGTAATGAAGGATGAGGCCTGCCCATAAGTTAACTGAGGGGATGTCCCGCCAGCATTCCACCAGCTACTGTCCGACGGAACAAGATCACATTTGAAGTCAGATTCCAGAACAGAGGACTCCTTTTGACTGCAGTAGTCTCCACAAGTCTCATCTGTGTCATTGTATATCAGTTTCAGAGCCTGGACAACTTCACCCATGAATGGCCTATTAGTCACCTCTGAGTGAACACACATGGCAGCAATGGCTGCCACTTTAGCCATGTCATCAAAGTCATAGCTTCCTGCCAAGGAAGGATCCACCAACTGCTCCAATCCTTCTCTAGTAGTTAGCAGCGGGCGTGCCCAAGTCACTAAATTTTCCTGTCCCGGAGGTTGGGACATATCCACAGGTTTTCTTCCAGACAGAAGCTCAAGTAGCACAACCCCATAACTGTAGACATCACTCTTTACAAGTAAATGTCCTGTCATTGCATATTCAGGGGCAACATACCTACAAACCAAAAATTTAAGAGAGTTAACAAGGGACTAAAGTAATATCTGAATAACTGTCAGTACCATGTAAAGAACAAAATAAAAGAAACATCAGCCAACATAACTCATACAGACTTTCATGGATAGTTAAGAATTCACCAACCCCAATAAGAAATAGTAAAATAAATACAGTTCAACATGACTGGTGATGACAAATAAATCTGTTAATTATGGAGTACTAAAAACTGGCGAGGCAAGCATAATTACCCAAAAGTTCCCATGACCCTAGTAGATATATGATGACTTCCTTCTGTTGCTTCCCTCGCCAAGCCAAAATCAGAGACCTTGGGGGTGAAGTCATCTTCTAGTAAAACATTACTAGCCTTAAAATCTCGATGAATTACACGAGGGTTGGAATCTTCGTGAAGATAGGCCAATCCCCTAGCTGCTCCAAGGGCAATCTTCAACCGTGCATCCCAGTCAAGAGGTCCCTTATTCTTGTCAACACCTTAAACATCAATAAATGGGGCATTGAACAAGAAACTTCATTTTACCTTCTCATTTCAGGGAAAATAAAATCACTTGCAAGACAATTGAATGAATATTACCAAATGAGAGGCTCCCTGTCATCAGGAGGTATCCAGGACAAAATACAGAATGCACATGGTGCAACTAAAAACAGAAAAAAATAAGACAAAGGCGATGAGGAAAATACCATGCAAGTGCGATTCCACACTGCCATTCCGAATAAGTTCATACACCAAGCAGCGTGTGCGCCCTTCAATACATATGCCAATAAGTTTCACAAGGTTTCGATGATGCAATCGACTTAACATTTCAACTTCAGCGACAAATTCACGGTCTCCATTCTGATTGTCCCTTGTAAGCAGCTTAAAAGCAACTTCAGTTCCATCTTCGATACTCCCGCGGTAAACACGTCCAAATCCTCCTTCACCTAAAATCCTCTTTGAACTGAACTTGTCTGTTGCCTTCTCAAGCTCAGCGAATGAAAATGTTTTGACGGAAAGCATACAAGTAGCCATGTTGGACATGAGGGACATTGGTGTTGAGCTTGCAATGCTGCTTGACAAGAAAGACCCAATGCCTGCATTACATGTAGCAATCCAGTAATAATTAACTAAGGCATGGACTAATCTTATTTAATAATAATTATTTAAAGATGATACAAAATAAGTACAATAAAACACAGCTACTAAAACTGTATGCTCTATTCCAAAAGAGAATTGCAAAATGATGTTAAAAGATTTTGATAGCATGCATTTCTGTAAACTTTCCCGCTTGTATTCTCCATTAGATACTATATTAGAAGCTGCAAAATAACAGGATTAACATTCAAAAGTGGAGATATAAAAGCATAAATATTATATGACACTTTGACCAAATAGATTTGTAACAGAATGAATATAAAGGGACATACCAGATCTTTTATTTATAGAGGATGTAAATGCCGGACCAACAGCACTTGATGGTCTTCCAGACTTCCTCCATTTCACAACAACAGCTATTGCCCCAATGAAAACCACTAAAACCACAAATGCTGACAAAGCAATGGTGGTGATGGTTCTAAGATTCATCCTCTGGGTCTTGCTCACAAAATTAGCAGTAATGGGGAGATCTCCTGCACTTCCACTCGGACCACTCCCCATGTAGTTTGGATATGGTGGTGAAGAAGGAATCCCTGGTAGACTCTTAGGAGTTAGGTCATAACCATTATAATAATATATGTAAAGCCACAAAGATTTACAAGAGAATCGAGATTATTACCTGGATAACTAATGTATATTACTTCATAATTACCAAAAAGAGTTCTATTTAAAGGCATTTTGTTTTTCCAAAATCTATCATATGTAAGTATTGCAGTAGTATTATCAAACTTCTCTCCAAGTGGAACCAAGTTGATATCCACGACAGTTTTCCCCTGATTCTGACTGTCGGCACTTGCACCCATTATTATCACTTGACTCTGTTCCAGATACGTGCCTGCTGCAACTTCACTCTCTAGCTCTCTCATTACAGGAAAAACAGCATACGGAGCCACATCTAGGAGAAGTCTAACTTTCATAGGATAAACACAGCCACAAGGTGAGCCAGAGAGAGATGCAGTGAGTGGCTCTGTGCATATTTGATCACAGCCTGCCAGAAAATCTTTTGTCAACATAAAAGCAAAAGCATCTCAAAAAGAACTAAAAACTTTAGTTGCCAAATTTTACTTTGCTCTTCTGAAGGGAATGGAGCAGTCACTACAGGTTTCACATGGCGATGATGGTGACCACCATGACGTCTTGGTAAGGGTGCACTGCTAGGAACAGGGGGGAGAGCTGAAAAAAGAAAAGGCAGTATTAGTGAAATTCTAACAGCACTGCCAAGGCAAGTTGGTGAGAAATTGAGAGCAAATGGTACCTTGATGCACCAAAGAAGTTGCAGGTGAGAGGATAGGGCCCAAAGAAGGCTTAACCACATGATTTCGAGATGGCCGCGGTCGAGCAAATGACACTTTCATTGCAAGCGACATTCCTGTAACCAGTAGGTTGCATGTTATCCATAGTCAGCAATAATGCACAGCTAATCACATACAGTTAAAGATTGGTATATATGAAATAAAAAAAGATGACCAGCAGACAACAGTGCCTTAATTTATTATCATTGAATTTTTCCATTACAGCATGACATTGGCCTTTGCAGCTTACCATGTCTCCCAAAAATGTCTTTCACAGATAATGGCCAGCTTGGTTGCAAAGAAGGAGACAAATACATATGAAGTAATGGATGTCCTGAAAAAGATAGAGAGCAGATAAGTCGGTTTTCTTGAATGAAGCAATGTTGCAAGACCCTTAGTGATAAATAATACAAGGAATCTAACCAAAAAAAATAATATGCAAATAATTGATATCTAACATGTCATAACTGTGCAAGGATGAATGGAATGGATAAGAAAACAATTATGAATAATAGAAAAGTCAAGCAAAAGAAAAACAAACTCGATAATAAAGTGAATGCATCTCACAAAACTAGGCATGGGCATCCCTATTAAGCAGGTCAGAAAAAAAGAATTTCGAAAAAGTATAAACAATGGAAATTTTTTTGTTCACGTTCACCAAATTAAAACTGATTTTGTTAGGGTGACTTAAATAAAGCATCTGAAGTCTACTGAATTCCATCAGTGAAACAAAATAAGATGATTTTATTTATGCAAAGAAACTTGGCCACTTAATGTGTTCTCAATATGGAGTAGTTCCTCATCATTATACATCTCCTTTATATGTTAAAATGCATTGAGATTATCATAATAAATTCAAGATTTTAAGAATTTGACAATTCATAATGAAGACTAGAACCTTAAAACAAGGAGACACATCATGCTTAGAGTGTAAATCCAACTGTAAACATAGCGGATATATATTTGTAAATAAGATGTTTCCTTTCATGTGAAAAGAAAACAAGTGGCTAGGAGAATTTGTAAAAGTGATAGTGCCTCAAACAATTACTTGATGAATCAGCATTGTCAAATTTACAAAGAACATATCTTATCCAATCCCAAGACTTAGGTAATCAATTTCTTAAGCAAGTGAATGCCTTTTCAGCATAAAAAGATTTCCATGTATGGTTTCTTTCGATTTTTAGCTTATAAACATCTCCCACCATGCCTATTTCCTCAGGTTTATTGCATCATTCTCAATTTCTATGGGCGTGTGTTAAAATTTAAGCTATCCTTCAGCACACAATGAATGTACATTATACCTGACAGAAATTGCATTTTCAAATTCTATCTGCCCTCTTTAAAAAAAAATTCTTAGTTCTCCATAAAGAAGGTATAGAAACCAGTGAGATCATGCTAATCTCTTAATACATATAGTAAACTTGACAACCACACTATCAAAAAACTGGCAAGATCATTTTAACCTACTAAACAGCAAATATCCAGATTAACAACCCAGAACTAATTGCTCTCCTAAAGCCTAAAAAAAACAGGCTAAAGTTAAAGTCATTGCTTGATTTCATAAAAAGTACAGTCAATTAATAGATGCCAACCTAGAATTTTCCTTCTCCCTGGTTCTCAGATAAAGTGAACGTTCATAGGCAGCGGGCATAGGCATCATGATTTAGAGGATCAGAAAAAACCACGGAGAATCCAATAAAATTTCTTCACATTGCCAAAAAGTAAAACTGATGTTAATGTACTTTTAACAAAGGCATTAGGAATGAGATTTGAATTTCTAAAGAGTTCCTTAAAAAAAATGAGATGATTTCCTTTGACGAAATGAATTTCGGTCACTTTGTCTAGAGTAGTTCCTCATCATTATACATCTCCTTTATACATAAAATAAAAATTTGAAATTTTGGTGTTAAAATTGAGACTTAAGAAGGAAAAAATTGAGGATTCATATTTTGTAATTAAGACAAGAAACTTCAAACAAATAGACATATCAAACTTACAGCATACATCCTACTATATCAGACTGTTTGCCCTCACAAAAAACAAAAAGAAAGAAAAAAAGGAAGTAAGATATGCAAGACCATGAGTAATGCGCATCAGGAGGAGCGATACCTTTTAGAACCTTGATATTATACTTTATTTATTAGCATCATTGAGCTTATAATGAAGGCCATATCTTATCTATCTGACATCACAAGACTTAGTTCATCAATTTGTAAAAACAATTGCCATGTATGCTTTCTTTCAATTTTAGCAAATAAACATCACACATTGTGTCTATTTCCTGAGATTTTTAGAATCATTGTCAATTTTATCCCCGCGTATCAAAACCCAATCGCATTCAAGGACATGGCGTGGATAAATGTTCGAATTCTGCAATTCTTCTTCATGTGCTTCCACAATTCTGTCAACTCCATAAAAAATGTCCTGAATCTCAAGACAGAAGGTACAGAAATCAAATCTGTGAGATCGTTTCTACCTAAAGAGGCAGAAACATGAATGCACAACCATGACACTTTAAATTCATAAGAAATAAAAGACAATCGCTCCAATTAGCCGCAGAAAAATCACGTAATTTAATGTCTTGAAATTACTGATCGTTAATTAGAAAAAAAAAAGCACATTAGCAATGCTAAAGTTTGTGCTAAACAGCAATTCACCACAATTAACACCACATTAAACTCTTAGAAGCGTCAAAGCTAAACAGGCAAGGAAAAGGAGACTCTTCGCTTGCTTTCGTAAAAATGCAAGCAAAATTGACCAGAAAATCCAGCGGTCTCTAGCTCAATCAAGCTGAAATAGCTTTAAAAATATAAAGAAAGCGTTAAATTAAGAAGCACGAGCAAGAAACGGTTACCTAAACAAGTAAAAACAAAGCTAGACAAGCAAAGAACAAGCAGCGATGTCGCCAAGGTATGCATCTTGAATCAAACCAAAATCCAGAATTCGAGCAAAAGCATTGTCAAAACCGACGACCTTGAAGCTTGCCGGAGATCCAAGGGATGTTCGAGGAGCTCCGGCTGAGCTCACAGTCGCGTTCAGTGTCAAGCATTGTTCAGTGAGAGAGTAAACGGTCAGTCAAAATCAAAACCCTAGGAGAGAGAAAAATCAAGACAGCGTGAGTGTGTGTGGGGTTGCAGATCCATAAAATGCGGTAAAGATCTAGAAAAACAAGTAGATTTATATAGATACTCTCGCATACGTATAAATTTATGGTGGAGAGAATATAGCGGCTTGTGTTGGAGAATGAATAATGGAGGGATTGGGAGTGCAGAGAATTAGAGGGGGGGGAGTGAGAGAGAGAGTTTGTTGAAACAGAGAGTGGAGAAGGAGGGAGCTTTAATTGCGAGAGTGTCGCACAGTGTTATTTGTTGTTGGTGTTGCTCTTTCAGAGGGAGGGTTAATAAGCTCAAAAGTCCTTATAGGTTTTGTAATTTTCTTAATGTAGTCCTCTATCAATTAAGTTTTTAATGTGATCCTTTTACTTATTCTTCGGCACTCAAATAAATCCATATGGAAAAATCCACATGTTAAATCCTCATTTGGCCTTATAAGGTACCTTGCTTGGTATTTTTGTGTAATTTGTTTTTGAATATTATTTATTTTAAAATATATTACAATAATATTTTTTTTATTTTTAAAATTTTATTTTTAATATCAACAAATTAAAATAATTTAAAAATATAAAAATAATAATTAAAAAAAACAAAATCCAATGCAATTCAAAACAAAAACAATAGCAATAATTATCATAATTTTTAAATTGTCTATAATTTAAATCAGCAACTCAAACCAAGTTAATTATGTATTAGGAGAGAGAAAATAAACAGTGGGTCCAAATCTATATTTTAAATGCTTAATTGGCCCGGCAAGTGAGATTCATTCCTCATCTTTTCTCTTCCAATTAATGACCGGGTTGGTTTAAGTTGTCCATTCATGTTATATTTCAACTATACAATAATAATAATAAAGTTTCATTAATTTATTATTAAAATTGTTGTATTGATATTTATTATTGAATTATAGTGTGAACAAACAATTCAAACCAATTTAGTGGTAGTTGGGAGTATGGTAATAATTTTTTTTGAAATATTTTTCGCTTAAAAATGAATAAAAATAATAATTTTTATTTTTAAAAAATTATTTTTGATATCAACACATCAAAATGATAAAAATATATAAAAAAAAATTTTAATTTTTTTTTAAGAAACACCATTCAAAATGTAATTTTAAACAGTCCGGATTAAAAACCAGAAAGTTAGCAATAGGTCCTACTTATTAGGCCAACTCAACAATTAACATGTGGATTTGGACTCAAGGACTTATGTGAGTACAGTAGAAGTGTCATATTGATAAAAATAATTTATAATGGATCATATTAAGATAATTATAGAAGTAGATGTACTTTTAAGCTTATTAACCCGGATAAAAAAATACACTAGCTTTTGGGAAAGAAATGATTAACGTGTTTGAAAATATGGTTTTCTAAAATGTTTTTTGTTTTGAGATATATTTAAATAATATTTTTTATTTTTTATATCAACACATCAAAACGATAAAAAAAAACACCAAAAAAGTATTTTAAAGGTTAAAGAAAATTCAAAAAAAAATAAAAAGCGCGTTCTAGCCATACAAACAAACATTATCATGTTTGGATTTAGAAGCGTGGTTTTGACGTGAGGTCTAAACGATGGTATTTCATCATCGTCAGTTTTTGGAAATAAAAAATTATTTACCTATTCATAGAAAACACCAACGACAAGGGTGAAGCTTGTTATATTTGTTAGGAAGGGCTTTCTTATTAATTGGTTAGCCGATTTGACTTGCTTATTGTTGATGGATGGTCCGATTCGGAAATGGTTTGTGTTTTTTAAGGGGAAAAATATTATGGGATGATAAAATTTCTTGTAATGTTTGTGAAAAAGTTGACAAGGTTGATCACGTATATGTCTCGATACATTATCTATCATAAAATCAATCTATTACATGTATTAATGCTTGTATAATCAATAATTATTTATGTTAGAGTTTGTATGGAAAATGATAAGTTGTTATAAGTGTATGTTTGACATCATGGTGCAAAGTGTTTTTTAAAAAGTATTTTTTGTATAAAAATTATTTTAAAAAAATTATTATTGACATCAACACATTAAAGCCATAAAAATTAATAAAAAACATTAATTTGATGTTTTTTCAAACCAAATACACTTTTAAAACGCATCTGAACATAAAAACAAATTATGCTCAAATAAATGACCTACACGCCAAATTGAAAAAAAATCATCTCTCTAGTTAATTGTGCTTATATACCCCAAATTAAAATCATGGATTCTATAGATAATTTAGTTATTCCTGACTTAAAACTAGTTGTAACAATATCATATCTTTTAATGTTATGGTATAAAAACTTGTTTTAATGTCATGGTATAAAAACTTGATTCGTTATAAGCTCTCAAACCACCCAAGAATGATTCAAGTTGAAGTTGTTTTAGTCAGTGTTTCGAGTCAATTTTAATATGATCTTCACTTCTTCTGGCTTAGCATCAAGGGCATTGCATATCCTTACTTCATATATAAAACCACCTTAAAATTTACCGAAAGCATCACAAGATGATTAACCAGATCTAACCTCACCTAACTTGCCTCATTTATATTTGATATTGTCCAACCATCAGGATAATCGATCTAGTTGCTCTATTAATTTGTCCACACCTGGGTGGTGGGAAATTGAAGAAAAGTAGCTTTTCCAAGTTTGTTTGATCTTAAGATAATAGAAACTAACCATTTTCAAGTATTGTTAAGTTATTCTTTCAATTAAACATTATGCTCTCTCTTGAAGCTACTAACAGAACCATAAAAGAGTCTGATTTATTGGCATGTTCAAGTAAGAAAGTCAAGATTAGAGAAAATAATGAGTTTGTTGATAATGATTCTAGGCATGGCTTTTAACAAGTGGCAAAAGGTGGGAATAGTTATAAGAATTCTCTTATAGGAGAACCCTTTGTCGTGTAACTTTATAAGGAGGGCAGTCATATCGAGGAATATATATCCAAAAATGATGAGGGTGATTGTGATGAAGATGATTGTCTGATTATCAAGCTTTCAATGGAGGAAAAAAGAGAATCTGTGCACCATAGAAACAAACCCTAATTATAAAAATCATAGGAAGAAGGGTAGGTTACATGTATCTGATCAAACATCTTAAATCAATATAGAAATTACAGGGTGATTTCTAGCTAACAAATTTGGGCAATGAGTTTTTTTTGGTGAAGTTTTCCAATATTGAGGACAAATAACATGTATTGTTTAGAGGTCCTTAGATAGTGCTCGATCATTATCTCATGGTTCATGCATGACATCCCAACTTTGATCCCTAAGAGGCTACAATAGGCAAGGTAGTTGTTTGGGTCAGACTTTCAAATTTGGCATGAGAATACTTTGACACCTTGGTGTTGTGGACTATAGGCAATAAAATTAGGAAAACTTTAAAGGTTGATAGGAATACATCAATAAGTATGAGGGGGAATTTTGCTAGATTGTGCGTAAAAGTAGATCTCATAAAACCTTTACTTGTTACATTTAAATTGTAAGAAAGGGTTCGACATATAATGAATGAAGGGTTGCATCTGGTTTACTTCTAATGTGGGTAATGTGGCCACACAAAAAAAGTACGCCTTCATGCTAAAAATTTTAATCAGGAAGAAGCAAAAGAAAATGGCATGTCAGGCAATGCTTCGGTTGCAATGATGCATCCAAAGATAATAAAGTCCTTTGGTAATTGGATGATAGTTGAATGACGGGGTTAACATCAGAATAAGAAGGTGGCGGAGGACAAGAATCACTGTGATGAAGGTTGGAATTTTGAAATTGTTAGAATAGTCATAAAATTGAATGTAATAATTACAAATATTGATGTTTATTCATGTTATGATATGTTATTGAATAATAATAAGGATAACATGAATGATGAGTTTGATATTACTATGGTTAATGAGAGGGCTGAAATGTATAAGAAAAGAGAGACAAAGGTTAATAGATTTAATGATAGGACTGGAAGGCTAGTGGGCCAAATGAGACAAGTAAACAAAATGACCCAAATGGTATTGAGGCTTTTAAGAAGACAAATAAGGTTGGGCCAAGTGAATTAATGAAAGGTAATGTGACCTTGAAAAAGAAGGTCAGATTTGGATATACTTTTAGTCTTGTTTCTAGAATAGGCAAAGGCAATGGCAAAATAAAAGAGTAACGAATGGAAACCAGGAGAGTGACTCAATTAGCAAATGAAGGGATGGGTTTTATGGAGATTATACAGCCAACTAACAACGTCACTACATATGAAACCCCAAGGTTGCAAATTTCAAATTGAAAAAAGGCAGGGACCGAAGCCGCCTGATGTTTCAGCTTGGATGGATGAGAAATTTGATTCAACAGATAATGATGACCTAATAATAATGACTATTCTCAAGAAGGATAAGATGAATAATGAGGAAGAAGTCCTGGAGTGCTCTCATGTTGATAAGGAGTATGCCCAGATTTTGCAAGACCCTAATAATTTTTATTATGTCTTTCTTATTTTGGAATTGTAGATAGGGCTGAAAACAAAGGTTTTTGTGCGATTATGCATGATTTAAAGATAAAGTTTAAATTTGATGTTATATCTATAAC
>Ga0325405_1006893_pt1 | contig 11457 bp, 9 predicted proteins | sample PopdelMetagenome_21_FD_205663 | JGI IMG/M metagenome (GOLD analysis project Ga0325405, IMG submission 205663) | Populus deltoides microbial communities from Bellville, Georgia, United States - Xylem-Control-R2 | ecosystem: Host-associated > Plants > Phyllosphere > Stem > Wood/Secondary xylem...
GGACTTCTTTGTAATTACAAGTACAAAGGTTTTATATAAATACATGGCTGACCTGTATTGAAAGGCAGCCAAATTCCCCCGAAGTTTACCCTAACCACCGTATATATGTTTTTAACATTAAGAACTCTGCATAAAAGACAAATGTTCGGTTTACTTTCTTTGCTATATATTGAATGGGGTATTTATGTTTAGTTAAAAAATGATTTTTTTAATTTAAATTAAATTAAAAATTGTTTTTAAACTTTTTTTAATTTAATAAAAAGTTGAAATTTTTACTTTTTAACCTATAAATTTTATTTATACCACATATTTTATTTCAAAAAGTTATTTTGAATCATTTTTATTAAACATATATTTGTAACTTAAAGTCAATTTAATTTATTATTTTTGAATTATAATTAAGGAAAAAATAGTTTTTTAAAAAATACTATCAAATATACTCCAACCCAAAACTTATCGATCCAACTTTCTTCGATGATTCGCGTGGTCGGCAACAAGAAGCAACGGCATTACGTGGTGGTGAAGCACCCTCAACTTCGTGAGGGATTCCTAAAAGTAATTTCACACGTTCAAGATTAACCGATGTAGTAAGCATAAGAAATGTTTCACGCGTCTGCTGTCACAGGTTGAATAATTTCTTTTTATATATAAAAAAATAATAAATTAAAAAAACTCAAGTCTTGTGTCATGTCATTAATTAAATTGACAATTGAAATATTTATAAAAATACAATAAAAAATACAACTGAATTCAATTTATTTAAATTATCAAACAATCCAAAGCAAACTGAAAAAAATAAAGCATCAGCTTAGAAAAAAGAAGGAAGGAAAGCCAACTATAATATTACTATAATTATATTAGTGTAGATAGTAAAACGCGTTGCGAGGCACTGATAGTTTTTTGGATAATAGCCTTTAAACCAAAAGAAAACAGTTTGCATCTGTCTTAATTCTATACGTATGTTCTTAACTTCGAAGGTTGTATAAATATATATATATCGGACCCTCTTTACCAATATCGATGTGCTGCTCTGTAAGTTTGAAAGGAAATTCTGGAACCAACCCCCCAACTCCCACGTCATCTCAAGTGGGAAGTCAATTGCTCCTCTTGCGGAGTAGATTTCCCCAAAGTTTAATGACAACTTCATCAAGTTAGTTTTTTCCTGTGTCCTTGAACGATTCCGTTTTTGAGTTCTATATAAGTAATGGGGTCTGAAGGAAAATAGAACCTGTTAATTGTGTATCTGAAAGAAATTCCTACGCCATTAATAACCCAATTTCTTTCTCTCACTCCCAGTGGAGAAAATATTAGCAAGGATGTCTGGCCGTATACTCTTAAATATCCTGTTTTACCTTCAAACTCTACTAAATCTTTTCTTCGCAAGTGTCAAAACAAGCTTGAGTCCTGAAAAGTTGAAAAAACAACAGGGTTGTGTTCAATATCATGACAGGGAACATCATGAAAAACTAAACCAGGCAGATGTAAAAAAGGTCATGAACAGGTTAGGATTGGTGCTTCATGAAGACGGCTTGGGTGGTGACGAGGGGTTCGGTGCAGATGAGCTATTAAGTTTATTCGAGGAAGAGGAACCCTGCAGCTTGGAGGAGGTGAAGGAAGTTTTTGACGTGTTTGATGAGAACAAAGATGGGTTTATAGATGCAAGAGAGTTAAACAGAGTGATGTGTCGTTTGGGTTTGAAGGAAGGGATGGAAGTAGAGGAGTGTTCAAGAATGATCCAAGCCGTTGGAGAGGATAGGAAGGAAAAGATCGATTTCAACGACTTTTTCAGGTTTATGGAGAGGTGTTATTACTGAACGCCTGTTACAACGTTGCTTGATGATTGAAAGGCATGTGAATTATTATGGATATTTTTCTTTTTGGACATCCTTGTTTCGTGAGGCTATTAATTAATCTAGTGCAATTTGTTCTTCCTCCTTTTTTTTTCTTTGAAACCGCTTGCTAGGGGTGCAACAATGTACGTAGTATCATGGGAAGGCTTGACCTTGAAAGAATGTGAAAATACTGTTGTTTTGTATTACTGAATTGAATGAAACAGGAGGCCGTAGGTTACAATATTTATACAGGATGATAATTCTAGTCTAAGTAGGAAACCTATTCTAAGAAGGAAATCTCAGTGATTGTAATAAAATAGGAAAACTATGATTAGCTGTATCTTTCCTTTAACACTCCCCCTCAAGTTGGAGTGTGAATGTCAATTACACCCAACTTGTGAAGATGAGACTGGAACAATGGTGCAGGCAGTGGTTTGGTGAAGATATCGGCAACTTAGTATTTTGTTTGCACATGAGCTGTCCGGATTTCTCCATTGTGAATTTTCTCACGAACAGTATGGCAATCTAATTCAATGTGTTTAGTCCGTTCATGATAAACTGGGTTGGCTGTAATGTAGAGTGCTGCCTGGTTGTCACAAAACAAGGTGGCAGGTTGAATGTGCAGCACTTGGAGATCATTTAGGAGGTATCGCAGCCAAGTGAGTTCACAAGTGGTGGTTGTCATGGAACGATACTCGGCTTCTGCGGAGGACCTTGAAACAATAACCTGCTTCTTGCTCTTCCATGATATGAGTGACCTGCTAAGACAAATACAATAACCAGTGACTGAGCGTCTGGTGAAAGGGCATCATGCCCAGTCTGCATCACAATATGTAGTTAGGTGTAGTGGTCCGTTTGAGGGGAATAATAACCCTTGGCCAGGGGCTCCTTTCAGATAGTGGAGGAGCCGGCATGCTATGGCAAAATGGTGCTTCTGAGGCTCATGCATGAACTGACTGAGTGTATTTACGGCATATGTGATTTCTGGTCTTGTTATAGTGAGATAGATTAATCTTCCAATGAGTCTTCGGTAACTGGTGGGATCTTTAAGGGGGTCACTCCCTGTAGGCATGAGGGCAAGGTTGGCTTCCATATGAATTTTTTCAGGTTTGGCACCAAGTAAGCCCGCATCTTCTAAGATGTCTAGTGTATACTTTCGTTGACAGAAGGAAATCCCAGACTTGGACCGTGCTATTTCAACCCCAAGGAAGTATTTTAAAGGTCCAAGGTCTTTGATTTTGAAACAGTTGTCGGGGAAATGTTTAAGATCGCGTATGGCAGCATCATCATTTCCAGTGAGTATCATATCATCAACGTACAACAATATAATTGTGAAGGAATGTCCATGTTTATATGTAAACATAGAATAGTCTGCTTTGGATTGAAGGAAGCCAATATTCTGTATAGCAGAGGAAAACTTACGAAACCAGCTGTGAGACGCTTGTTTAAGGTCGTATAAGGATTTGTGGAGAGGGCACACCGTGCGCTCCCCCTGTCAGCGATACCCTAGTGGTGGAAGCATGTAAACTTCTTCATGGAGGTCACCATGGAGGAAGGCATTCTGCACATCCATTTGATAGAGCGGCCAATTAGAGACAGAGGCAATGGTAAGAAGGCAGCGGACAGTAATAAGTTTCGCAACAAGGGCAAATGTTTCAGTATAGTCGATGCCCTCCCGTTGGTTGCAACCCTTAGCGACCAGCCGGACTTGTGCCTCTCAATGGAACCGTCAGACCGATATTTGGTTTTAAAAACCCATTTGCAGCCAATGAGGCGATGACCAGTAGGTAAGGGTACCAAGAACCAAGTGTGGTTCTCCTCTAAAGCATGGATTTTAAAGTTCATGGCCGCAACCCAGTAAGGGTGATGGCAGGCCTCCTTATATGTGCTAGGTTCAACAAACTGAGAGATATTGTTGACAAAATTGGTATGAGGAGCAGAAAAATGAGAGTAGGAGACATACCTAGTGATGGGGTAGCGGGTGACAGGCGTGATCGAGGGAGGAGCGCCAGGAGCAAGCAAGGCTGCATGGTGAGCTTGGTAATCTTGAAAGTGGGGAGGTGGTTTGGTAGGGCGTATGGAGAGGCGGAAAGGTGGGGCTGGGATGGTTAGTGTTTATAAGGAGGACTGGGTAGCAGGGGAAGAAGATGGGTTGGTGTCTAGAGGAACAGGGGAATGGTGTGGGGAAGGGGAAGATATGGTGTCTGGAGATGAGTCAGGTTCGGTTAGAAGTATGGAGTCATGGGGTGTGTTGGGTAGGGTAGGTGAGTCATCTGAATAATCAGATGAGGATATAGAAAAAGGGAATAAATGTTCATGAAAAACCACATCTCGAGAGGAAAAAAATTTCTGTGTATCAAGATCATATAAGCGATAACCTTTTTGACCAAAGGGGTAACTAAAAAACACACATCGACGGGCCCGGGCATCAAACTTGTGTTTAGGAAGAAGATTGGTTACGTAACACAAACAACCAAAAACCCGTAAATGAGAGTAATCAGGGGAGGTGTGATGTAAAAGTTCATACGGTGTTTTGTGGTGGAGTAAGGGCTAGGGAAGACGATTTATGAGGTAGCACGCGGTTTGTATGCTTTCCCCCAAAAAACGTAGGGGAATGTGTGCTTGGAAACGGAGTGCCCTACTGACATTCAAAAAGTGGCGATGTTTCCGTTCGACTATGCCATTTTGTTGGGGTGTGTATGGGCATGAGTGTTGGAAAGAAGTCTCTTTGTGGTGAAAAAAGAATTGGAGGGATAGAAATTCACTCTCATTATCGGACTGGAAGGTTTTGATGGGAAGGTTGAATTGTGTTTGGACCCTAGAGAAAAAGGATTTGATTATGTCTTGTAAATCAGGTAAAATCATCCACAATAGTGAGAAAATATCGCGCACCAGTTTGAGTGGGAAGTTTGTGTGGCCCCCAAATATCGCAATGAATTAAATCGAAAGGTGCGTTGGATGATTTTGAAGTAGACGGAGAAAAAAATAAACGAGTTTGTTTTGCTAAAGGACAGATATTGCAAATATGATTTGGATTACATATAATTTCTGGAATTTTATTTGAAAGGAATTGCACAAGTGTGATGGAAGGGTGCCCCAAACGTTGGTGCCAAAGATAAGAGGTATGGTGGACGTGGTGAGCTAAGCGTGGGTTTTGGGTGGCTTTGATGTAGTAAAGTCCATTAAATTGCTTGCCCAGGCCAATCGTCCTCCCCGTGTTCACGTCCTGCACAATACAAAATTTATCAAAGAAAATCACAGTGCACTTCAATCCTCGTGTCAATTTGCTTACAGATAATAAATTCACGTTGAAGTGTGGCACATGAAGGACACCGTCAAGTTTTAAGTCCTCAGATAATTTAATTGACCCAATATTGGCAATTGTTGCTTTGCCCCCACTAGGTAAACTGATGAAATCATGTTGAGTATTGATGATATTGTGTGTCGGTGCTGAACATGAAATATGGTCAGAGGCTCCACTGTCCATTATCCAATGTATATTTGAATATGGGTCATGTTGTGAAAGATTGCAGGTAGGTGTAACAATACCTGTTGCATTCGCAAGTGGAAAATTACCGATTCGGTTATGCAAAAGAGCAATCACTTGATTGTATTCTTCGGTGGTGAAGGTTGGGCTCTCGTTGGGTTTGTTGTCATGTAATGAGATGGTCTCCTTTGCAGTACTGTAAGCTGCGGGTCTTTGATTTTTTGGCTTGATATTTTTTCTATGTAGCCTGTGGCCCACAAGAAAACCATTAAGAAAATAACATTTGTCCACTGTGTGGGTATCTCCATGACAGTAAAAACAACTTAAGGACTTTCTTAGGTGAGAGTTGTGCTTGCCATCCCCATAACCAGCACCAAGTGGTCTCGTGCCCATTGAGTTGTCGGGTCTTGTGCCGCCCCTGATGGAGCGACTGATTTGCATGGCATGGGATGTGATCTGTCGATTTGCTACATCCATCTGTCGCTCGTGTTGGAGGGTTAAGCCATGGACGCGGCGTGTGTCGGGGATCGGTGACATCATCAGAATCGAGTCGTGCATAGTGGAATAGGGTTCATTAAGACCCATCAAGAGTTGCATAACTCTCTCCTTTTCTTCTTTACAGGCATATGCTTTTGAACCGTCACAGGTGCAGGTGATAGGTTCATGGTAGGAATCTAATTCATCCCATAGGACCTTGAGTTTGGTGTAATACTCTGATACCATGAAAGAATATGAAAATACTGCTGTTTTGTATTTTTAATTGAATGAAACAGAAGGTCATAGGTTAAAATATTTATGCAGGATGATAATTCTAGTCTAAGTAGAAAACCTATTCTAACAAGGAAATCTCAGTGATTGTAATACAATAGGAATCTTTCCTTTAACAGACCTCCTCCTTGCATTAAGTATAAATCTAGATGGAAAGATAAATTTGTCATTGTATTTGTTATTTTCCTTTTCGTTTGCTGTCTGTCCGAACACAGGATCAGAAGCCCAGCCCTGAATGCATTGACGTATGTATGCGTTCAAGACTGTATCTTTGTCTGGATGCGATTATTTGTTGGGCTTGATGCAGACCCGAACACAGTATAAATACCAAATGTTTATGAGCTGTTGGGTCATCTATGTTTGTTGGATGTAAATCCGGAACCGCCACGCCAAAAAACGTAGAGAAGACGAAAGAATGAAATATAAAGCAGCTGCTTAATGGTGGCGTGTTGGCCCATGACAACAGTATACCGAAAGATCATGTCACCACATAATACGTTTCTTGAACGGCAGGAAACTATACGCACACGGAACTTTTTGCGCAGAAGTAGACAGTTACAAACAGATACACCCCATGTGGGTGTGGCATGAAATCTCAGAAGATTCTGCCGATGAGGGAACGAAAGGAAACGGTGTTCAATAGTTCCCATCATGAATGCACTGGGAGGGGTGGGTGGTGTTTGCTTCTGGTTGCAGACTTTGTGCCTGAATTCTGCAGGCCCGTGAGAAAAGGATGTTTGACACAAGTTTCAGTTTCTTGTTTTGCGTCTTTATTAGCCTCCGCATCAGCAGCAGCAGCAGCATCGTCACCGTGACCATCAACAACAAAATTCAACATCCTCTTCCACTTTGCGGTAACAAACCAAACCACCTCTTTTCCCTTAAAAAAACCATCCTTTTAAGGTCAAGCTCCTGATAATCTTCAACCTTTGCTTCCCTTTCGGGCAACGTATAGTAAGCAAAATACTCTGATACTAATGTCATTTCCTAGTTTTCATTCCAAGCCCTTTGAATTTGCTCCTTCCTTCTCAGGAGACTGTCACTCCATGTTTTATTCAAGGGTGATGCTATTCTTCACATACTATTTACAAACTCAATTACGTCCAATTAAACTCTATTGGGTCCATTCCATCATAGAATATGCATCAGTTTATTTTAATTTATATGTGAATTTGACAAATAGTCTCAATCCTGTCCTCTGATTTCATGTAAGTGTCACCACATGTTGCGTTCACATTTGAAAAAAAAAAAAAAAACACATACACCCAGATGTTGGAATGAAGTTATATATCCTCGTTATTTCGCCAGTATTGATGACAGGCTGTTTTGAATTGAAGTGTGGTTATTTATATTTGAAATGTGTTGTCATAATATTTTTTATTTTTAAAATTTTTTTTAGTGTGGCTATTATTGCGATTTATATTTGAAATGTACTTTAATAATATTTTTTTATTTTTTTAATATTAATACATTAAAATTATTTAAAAATAATATAAAAAACATTTAATGAAATGGTGTTTTATCAACGGTGACAAACACATAACACTAATTAATATTCAAATCTTTTTATTAAATTTCTCTTAATCTAAACTAAATCAACGTGAGAGGTGCATTGAGAAAGGAAATTAATCTGACTGGTGCACAAGGATATTCAAGAAACCTCTTAACGTAGAATAAGAAAATATTTATTATCTTGTATCTTTATGATCTGTTTCTGATATTTTTCTTAAATGATATCTTGCTCTTTTTTTTCAATATTGTTTTTTAATAATTGAGTTTGAGTTATATCTAAAAGACTTAAAATCTTATGGTTGGAAACTCATTATCAAATTTATATATTATTATTGTTATTAATCTTTATTTTGTTATTAATTAATTTATTTTATGTTTGATTGATGGTTTTATAATTTATCATAAATATTATCATTTTTAACGGTCATGATTAATTAGTAAAAGTAACGAAAAAAAATCACATTAAGAACACATAATGATGAAGGGTCCCACTAGACAGTACTGGTAATTTTGGACCAAAGAAAAAAAATAGCACGGGCGATGGACGTTTTCAGACAAAGGAAAAAGCAAACGACATCATCGTTGCTCCCCTCCTTCAAAAGCACAAGATTAATGTTCTCAAGGCCAATGACTTCAGATGGATAGAGGGCTAAGAGTATGTTTGCCACTGTAGTTGTGGTTATTTTTTAAATAATTTTTTATGTTAAAATATATATAAATAATATTTTTTTATTTTTTAAAAATTATTTTTAATATTAGCATATCAAAATGATTTAAAAACATTAAAAATATATTAATTTAAAATTAATAAAAAATTTTAAATTTTAAATTTTATTAAAAATATTTTTAAAACACATAATCAAACAGCTATTCAAAGAGGAGGAAAAGTACTTATAAATAAAGAAATAAGAAAGGATAATATGACATTAATACTCCTTAATCGGATCTATTTGTTTCACTTTAGCAGAAGATTTCACTAAAAAGAAAACAAAAATAGGGTGCTGGTGTGACATGACAGCAACAGACGAATGCAGATTTTATCTTCTGCCATCCAACTGCAACAATTCACTAGAATACCTTTTATCTTTTTCCTCTAATGGCCACTCGGTTATATTGGAGCTCATCCACATTAAGCATCTCTATGATATGATTTCTGCACAAAAAAAAAAAAGGTTTGCAGCTTTTTTCTCTTGCTACACTTCTGTCTTCATGTGGCTCCTACCCCGAGAAAGTCGATGAATGGTGGTGGAACGGTCTCAAAATGGCCGCTAACTCTGCTCTGATCTGGTGCCACTGATGGGGATGAGCGTGAAGGCTCACTGGCTGAAACTGCTTGAGGTAATGTCGACGCTGTGGAGTCTGAGAAGCAATACGGGTATTGGTGGTTTGACTGTTGCATTGTCAGTATGTATGAAGGGTATTGTTGGGGATAGAAACCAGAAATGCGGGGTTCATTATTTGGCCTATCCCATGATATGGTTTGGCTGAACATGCCCATCATGTCATTACTTTTGGGACCTGCAAGAAACACATACCAATTACCAAGAGGAAAGTAACTACTGGCAGTTAAGAGAAAGAAGCATGCCCAAGTTTATACAGAATTTAGAGCAACAAATGAGTTAGGGGAGAAGGTTTGTTTCAGTCAGCGAAGCGAAGGAGTAAACGAAACTCAGATTAATCAACCTGGTTTCGACTGAAAATAAAGCTAGGAAATGTGGTACGCTATCCAAAAAGAAACCAATGAGGGAGCAGCACAGAAACCCAGATACACAAAAGATTACACAACATGAGCAAAAGAGAATGTTGAGATGGGGAGAGGGATTGGGATTGGGATTGGGGGATCACAAAGGACACATACTAGAGAAGAAATCAAAAGGCGTCTGCTGTGCACAAAACCCACTTTGAGGAACCTTAATGCTTGAGACTGCTTCTCCCCCACTGGTCATGTGGGGGGATCCATTTAAGCCATAGTCAACCCCACCGCGACCAGCACCATTAAAGTTTCCAATTTGACAAGGAGATAACTTGTTTAGTCCACCAGCACTGGATATGTTGGGACAATATGGTGGTGATACTGTTTTCATGCCTGCATCTCTACCGACAAAGCTTGGAGTTTCCTCCATTCTTCTGTTGACAGATTGACTTAGCCTCCTTCTCCTGTAAGCACTTGATTGTTCTCTATATTTTCTTGCCATTATGACATGCCAGTGGTTCTTGACTGCGTTATCAGTCCTTCCAGGGAAAAGTCTTGCTATCATGGCCCATTTGTTGCCATAAAGTCTATGAGCTTGCATTAGTCTCTCTTCTTCTTCTTCAGTGAAAGCTTTTCTGTTTATCCTTGGATCCAACTGGTTAAACCACCTTAATCTACAGCTCTTACCTTCACATGACAATAATCAAAATGAGCCAAGCAGAAACTAGTGAGAAGAACCCCTTAACAAATGACAGCGGCAAAATTTGAACAGAAGTTTACAGTTTCTTTCTCATTAGTATTTTACCTGATCTACCTTCTAACTTCTCAGCTATAAGGTTCCAGTTTTGAGGGCCATAAAGAGCCACGAGTTTTTTCAGCTTGGTATCTTCTGCCGGCCTCCAATGCCCTCTTGTACAAAGCTTTGACTGCCCACTTTCTGTTTCCTTGCCGCTCATCATATTTTCATCTGGGTTTTCCTCATTAGATGAGTTAGCATCGTGATTTACAGTCTCATTGTTCTCTCCGAGCCCATCACTGCTATCAGAAACCCTGACCTCCACAGCAGTATCACTGTTAGCATGATAGTTTCCCATGAAAGGAAATCCCCAAGTAAGCCTCCCATTTTCCATTTCATGAAAAGAAGAGGTAGGTGGTGTCATTCCAGATTTGGGACAAAGAGAACCACTGTCTCTATCGATCATTCCCATTGAAGAACAAGGAGAAGAAGTGGAAGATGAGGGGGAAGTAGAGTAGTAACAAGCAAGACCATTAATTTCCGCTGTTATTATCTGGCGTTGCATGTGTTTCTGGCCATGCCTTCATTTCTACCTCTGACAAATGCAGTTATACAACTGAACACGAAGTCATCCTGTGAGAGTCTAAACTCTAAAGATAAGAAGCTAGCTTTGACAGACAGTGATGAAGCGAAGGAGACATGTAAGTCTCCTGATAACAGAGAAAAACAGCAAGGGCTTTAAGAGAGAGACCTACACGGTTTTAGTGTTATAATCTTTTCTACCTTGACTCCGAGACTCCAGGGAAAGGAGAGAAGGTTTAAAGGGAAACGCAGTGTTTGTTTTTGGGTTTGAATTGTCCTTGTAGAAAAATTTAATATTTTATATGTTTTTCTACTATTTTGATATATAAAAAATAAATTTTATTAAAAAATATTTTAATATATTAAAAAAAACACTAAAACAATCTCTACATTTCTTTCTTTTCTTTTCTTTTTTTTTGAATCATCACACGTGTGAAAGTGAGAGACACACTCTCTCTCTTTTCTTTCCTGTTGAAGGTTCTTACTCCTTGGGCTGTCTCCCTCTCTTGTGACAAGAAAGACTAAAATGTGCAAGTGTTGCTAGCTTGGGCTTTTACAGCTTTCTTTTCAAGGCAGAAAATGAAGGCATAACATAACAGCCCCTGTCAAGCTCCGGTAAAACCTAGCTCCGCTTCAACCCCTCCTCTCAGCCCCCATCAGGTCTTGTCATCTCTTACCTATAGTTTTTGTTTGTTGGTATATTAATAGTTGTTTTTAAAAAAAAAATATTAGTTTTTTTGTTTTAAATTATTTTTAAAATTTTTATTTTTAAGATAGTACATTAAACTAATTTAAAAATATTTAAAAAAATAGTTTAAAACAAAAAAAATCAATTTAAAAAAAAAAA
>Ga0325405_1006894_pt1 | contig 11456 bp, 2 predicted proteins | sample PopdelMetagenome_21_FD_205663 | JGI IMG/M metagenome (GOLD analysis project Ga0325405, IMG submission 205663) | Populus deltoides microbial communities from Bellville, Georgia, United States - Xylem-Control-R2 | ecosystem: Host-associated > Plants > Phyllosphere > Stem > Wood/Secondary xylem...
TTCATCTCTCTTGTAGAAACATTAATAAAAAATATGAGAAATACTCTCATGTAAACATATTAACCAATGTCATAAAAAGGTAACAACAGTTGTATAAAACATAAGAATTTACTTTCCTCCTACTTGTACTAGTTAAATCTTTCAAACATGATTGTTCAAAGACTTAGGGGGCAATTGATAATACAATAAAAGAAATATATATTTCTAGCCGTTTAGGCCAAAACCTAAATGGTCGGGATCTTGGTCATTCAAGTCTGGATTTAATGGCTCTCCCTCGCCCAATCCCAACTTACCTCTGTCTATCTAATAATGACCTAAGAACACATCCCAACTTACGTACCACCCATTAATGCATGCATATACATCGCACATATAAATTCTATATGCATATTCAGAGTGCACATATTACGTGTACATTGTGCACATTCAAGCGCACACATAAGCACACATATATGAGGCATGATACACTTTATACACAAAACATATGTGCAGGAGTGACACATCATGTGCATATATAAGGTAGGCATCACGTTTCTTACCAATGGATATTCTTTGCCCACATCTAGCACTACCAACTTCACCAGCAATGACACAACAAGCATTACTACCAATGATAATAAATAATACAACATCTTTGGTTGTTGTAAGTTGTAAGAATGATATACGAGAATTTCCCATCATAATACTTATATATGCCTTAATTGTGGACCTCGTACATGCACACAACTTTTTGAATAATATTTATCACTTTCTCTTTCTAACTTTCCTAGCCTTCAATTTTATAATTCGAAAGTGCTTTCAAGTATAGGGTGGTTCAACTAAATTCTTGAATTTTGTTATTTGTAGGAAATTGATGGGAAATTAAAATCAGTTCGTTTAGATACGATGGGGACTAGCTCACCTTGAATTTCTTGACAAGTAATGGAATGAAATATAAATGTGGGCTTTGATAAGCAACCTAAGTTTTTCATTTTATTTTACAAAGCAGAAAGCCTTTACCAATAATAATATGACACAAAAAGGTATGGAAAATGTTCTTTGCTTACTCTCACCACTTAAATTTATCTTCAAAAGAGGGAGGGATTATAAATTTTCCTTTTCCTTTTATTTTGTAAAGTATAAAGGAAATTTTTTTGATGTATCGTTTAATTTAAGAATGAGAAGGGGAAAAAAAAAAGAAAACTTGAAAGCTTGTTGCATAACTTATTAAAAAAAGCTAAAACAAGATTGAAAAATAGTGTAGCATCTGAGTGAGAATATTGTTCACTAAAACAATGTTTTTATATTTTTTTTTCCCTTCCCACTAAAATCCTTAAAACTAGCTATTGGGAGCATTGAAGTCTTTTCACAAGACCCACTAGTCACTACCAAATTGACTAGGAATAAATAAGTCTTTTTCTATTTCAAAAGCACAGTAAAACAACTAAAATATCATTGAAAGCAAAAACATTAATATTGGCATTAAGGGGTATTTTTGTATTTTCATAATGCTTTTTTTTTCCTGTTATTATTAGGTCAGCGGAGTAACAATTTGGTACTTAACCAAATATAAAAAAACAAAAAGCACAATAAAATGATTAAATACCTTTTAAAGCAACAAATTTAAAATCAGTGTCAAGAAGCTTTTTTTGGCTTTTCACAATGATTTTTTTTTTGTTATTATCAAATAAACTTAGGAAAAACTAGTATTTTAATATATATAAAAAATAAAAATAAAAAGTTGTTGGTGCGCGCTATGCAAGTGCTAACATATGAGAGGCATCTGTACTTTTTAAATGGCGTGTGCAGTGCCTCTTAGCAGCCAAAATTCTCCTTGCACTATGTCATTAGAAGTGCAATTTTGTCCTCTTATATCTGCGGTGGGAATGTGGTCGTTGATGGCACTATTTATCATTAACGATGCTTTCTTTCCCCCTAGTTTTCTCTCTCCTCCTTTTAAAATTCACAGTAGCCATGCATAATTTTAAAGTTGTTATCTCATTTATGAGGATTTCCACTTCGATCTTTATTTTTTTTGATTTCTAATTGTTGTTCTTGGTCCTTTTATATATAAAAAAAATGATATGTTTTCAAGTTCATCCCATAATCCTAATTTGAGATACATAGTTTTTTTTTTTTCAATTTGATCCTCATTCTCTTAATTGTTTTTTTTAATGATGTTTTGTTAAATTTATTTTTCTTTTGAGTTTCACCATTCAATTAAAAATTGGTTGTATTTCTTATTTCAATTTTCATCCTTATTCTTTTGATATTTTGGGTCCTTTTAATAAATTGATTTTTCTTATCAATTTTACCCTTCAATCAAAATTAAAATCTATTTTATGTTTCAATTTTGATCCTCATTCTATTAATTGCTATTTTTTTTTAATATTTTTGTATAATTGAAATTCTTTTTTCAATTTCATGATTTAATATTTGATTAATTGAGAATTTTATTTTATGATTTTTCTAAATAGGGTACTACCAATCTAATAACACAAGTTGCGGGTTTTAAAAGTTAATGCGGGTTGATATTTTTTTTTATAAAAAAAATATGGGCTTTGTGATTAAAAAAAAGAGGGTTTTGTGAGTTTTTTTAATTTTCTTTTCGATCGTGTTATCTTAGTCGTGACCAGGATCATGTGTTTGTCGAGATAACTCAAGTTGACTCGACCCTGATTACCATAATTACAAGTTTGTCATTTTTTAGATTAAAAAAATGATTTTGTATTTAAAGGGCTGTGAAATAAGCTACATAGTTGTTCCCTTTAGGAATTTATTTTTCAGGTTATTGTGATAACTTTATAACATAGTCCATCTATTATTGTTACCTTTTTTTATTGTTTAATTAAAATAAAACCAACTTATTTAACTTAGTCAGATGTATGACTCGAGTCATTAATTTATCTTTCTTCTATGTAATGCATTTGTGACACCTAATCATTATTTTCATGGAAAAAAATCATGCTCGCGGCGCAATGTAGGTCCATAACTAGTTATAATTATATGCAAAGAGAGCGAGATCATGAAAGAATAGAATTTGACTAGTCTATTAGCCGATACTACGCAACAAGTTGGAATAAAATTTCTTTTCAAATGCAAAAAAAGGGTCTAGGTATTGTTAACGTGTCTTCAAAAAGAAAAATAATTTTAACCATGAATTTAAAATTAGTTGTTTATTAGATGATATTTTTATCTAATATTGAGAAGAAAACATATTTGATCTACCTAAATCATTCTAGGTTGACATGCGAAACTTGCGAGGATAAATTTATAAATAGAAATGTAATTCATAAAAAATATAATGATAAAAAGAAGACATGACCTAAAAGAAATGGAGTTTATATAAATATTCAACTTCAATAATTTTTAAGAAAACAATTAAAATAATGCAAGAAAGATCTATATGAACCAAAATTTAATGAAATTAAGACAAGATAATCCAAGAAAAACAAGAATTCAATTCGACAACACCAAAATTTGGTATGTACCTATTCGGAAAAAATCAAGAAAATATTCAAGGAACTTTCGGCCAACCTTAAAATTCAATGGCTTTAATTTGATTATGCCCTAACTTGGTAGTTCAATCAATTCTTGCAATTTTTTCTTTAATTCTTCCCCTTTTTTATCCACACAATTTGGAAAGAACAAGATTTCTTTGTTTTTTTTTTTTTACTCTAGGCCAAAGTCAAGAAATATAGAAGATAAAGATGGAGAACATAATTTTTCTTTAATGTGTTTAGCAAAATCAAGAATCTAAGCAAGATGATTTTTTTTAATATAGTGTTTGATATAGAATTTGAAATAATAAGAGAAGAATAAACTCTTTATATATATATATATATATATAAAAGAAACAAAAGCCTAGCCAAAACTAGGAATAAAGAAAATCAAGAAATGACACAAACTAAAGATTAAAAGGTTATAACCTGATAATAACACAAGCTCTGATATCAACTGATGTGAACATCTCCCAATATACACTAAAATCAGATTTGAATTGTTTGCAACTTGAGTCAACAAGAACCTACTTGCCTTAGAAAATCAAAGTTATACGTAATGCTTACTTCCACCCTACACCTATAAAGAGACACGAATGAGCAACATAAAATCATAACGAAGTTGTCCAATCTTTCAATTAAGTCCAATCAAGAACTTAGTATGAGAATTACTCAACCACACAAAAGATAACAAAAATGTTTGATTTCTTTATTAAAAATCTCCCTAAAAAAGTCTTTACAAAAATATTTATCCTAGAAAGAACCATAAGTCTAATAGGATATCCCTAATAAATAGTAATAATAATCCAATGAATCAAAATTTAAATAAAGACCCTCATATTTATAAAATTCCTAATAATAGCTAAAAAAATAAATAAAACAATAGCATAACTAATTTAAATAAGAATAAAATCGTTTTTGTAATCTGCTGACAGAATCAAAACCGAACTTCAAACACATGGTTCTCTCTCGTCTTAAAGAATTAGAAGACATTCCATACATTATTAGAAAGCTATGGATGTCTAGTTTCCAATTAAACTTAAATCACATTAAGATTTATTCTAAAGATCTAGTAATGACTAGAACAATAGCCGAAGGTCAAAACTGACAGATTTGAATCTTATTATTTTAATATTTTTGTAATGTCTGAATGCTCACATACAAGCTTTTATTGAACATGAATTAAATTATTCAAGACTTGTACTTTATTATTTAATATTTTCATTAAGTCCACCTTAGTCCATGTATCTTGAAGAAGTCAATTGAAAGTTTTTTTGAACCTCTTAGTCGTAAGTCTTGTCATTAGACCAATTAGAACCTTTAACAAATCTTTTCGTGCTACTTGGATTGCATCAGTACCAAAATTGAATTTTTAACAATTAAAAAGATCGAGCACACCTATAAATAAAAAAAATGGGAAACCAAAATAAAATTTTTGTATGAAAATTGAAGTTGCTACCTATTTTAGCTATTCTTTTCACTTTGATCCTTTGTCTATTAATCCTACCCTTTCTTCCAAAAAAATATGCAATCGGTCATCAATTTAGGCTAAAAAATGTTTAAATGTAAAAAAAAATTTAAGGACCAAATTAATTTTCTTTTTAAATTGATTATTTTAATTTATAGTGATTTGTTAGAGAATAAACGGTGTCACATCAACAGTAAAATCACCACACAACTTAGTTTTGTTATCGAGCCTTTTTTACATTGAAATGCATTATGTTTTGTTAGTTTTGATCAATATCCATTTAAGTTAGTTTGGATCAAAATCTATTAGTTTCGAAGAAATTGAATTGTCAGTGATGAAATACTAATTGTTAATCTTCTTATCAAATGCATCATGTTTTGTTATGCATAATCTTTTAAGAAGAGGGCTTTTGTTACATAAAAAGTAGCAATTCCTGTTCTTTGAGGCATTTCAAAGAATATATATTCCTGCAGGTGGGTTTTCCTTGTATTGTGGTTTTTGAATATGGTTTCAAGGACAGACTTCTGATATTCTCTTCTTTTGTTTATTTTTTTCAAAACTTTCTTGAAACAAGGTGTATGCTTACAAGGTGATAGTTGAATATAGATGAATTTTAAGTTCTTACTTCACATGGTTCTTTTTTTGTTGTTGCTGAAAGAATTACAGCTAGTTAGGAAGAGTAAGTTAGTGACTAACTTGAATGAATTGATGTTCTCTTGTAACTGGCATGAATTATTCTGTTAGGGTGCTTTTGTCATTGATCATTTAAGATTCTGTGGTGTTTGGTAGAGTTTATGCTTGATTGCTGACGCTTGTCTCTGGTCTGCTATCATAACACCTACCTTTAAGGACAATATGTGATGATGATTTCTTAAAATGTCACAAATGCTGATTTATGATTGACTAGTAAAAGTTCAGGAAAAAAAAATTGAAAAGAGAAGTTGGAAAATAGAGAGCTTATCAAGGCAGTCAGGAGTTCTATTCACACTGTAGGAAAAAAGAAAAAGAAAAAGAAAAAAAGAATTTATGCATGGTGCTCGTCTCTTTATCTTTATTGCCATTGCTAGATTAAGAACGCAGTGTGAATAGATGAGTTGCTCTCTTTTAGGCAAAGTTTATCTGTATATAGCAAACCTATGCATGACTATTCTAATCTTGATATTTGTATTGCAAATAGATGTCTTGTTTGCAAATAGGAGTTTATGGGAAAAGTAGAATTGGTGACGAATGCGTTCTTCAACTGTTTCGTATGCATTCTTTGGCATGACATGTGCGAGATAAGTCCAGTTTACTTCTCTTTTGGCTTATGTTTCCACTGCCATAAATAGATTTCTAAGGTGTTGAGCTTATTTTTAGAACAAAAATATTGTGGCCTAGTGAGTATGAAAAGTGTTTCATACCATATTGTTAGAAAATGGTTACTAGACATAATCCCAGCTAAATTTAAAATGGGTCCACTCATTTTTAGGATTTAAATTTTGTTGGAGATTATTTTCCAACATAAATTCTTTAACATGAAAAATTAACATGATTAAAATGAATTATGAGTGAATAAAAAACTGATCTTAAACAACATTGATAGACATGTTTTTGTTAAACCAAAAACCTTTTATCCTAAAAAAATACAAGATTGTTTTGTAGTTTATACTAGATAGTTTACCCACGCTACGCTATAGCCACACCATTTTTTTAACTAAAAAAAGAATGTCCAGGTCGCAGGGAATTACCTTTTTTATGGTCAATTGATCAATCTTGAAATTTCTTGAATCGTCTCCGTATGTAGCTTGTATTTCAACTCAAACCATTCAAGATTTTCCTCGACGTGACACAATCGACTTGGTGAGTTCAAAGACAAACTGAACGATTGATAGACATGTGGTATAAGTTTAAATATAAATTTTCAAATAACATATTTTAAAAAAAATTAAGACAATGATGTATTGGAAAAATTTGGATTTTGTAGTCTAACCCATCGAACCCATAACCTAGGTTACGGATTTCATCGAGTTAAAATTTCTTTTTAAGATTATTTTGTATTTAATCTTATGATAACAAAAATCATCATTAATAAAATTGAGCACCAACTCAATGTTAGGACATTTGTTTTAGACTTTGATAACTTCATATAAAGTAAATTCAAAAAATTATGAAGCTCGATTCCTAATAAACTGAAGTTAACTATCCAAACTCATGACCTGAGTCATGGACTGAATTAGGCCCAACAATGTTTTTTACGATTGTTTTTCTTTTATTATATGATAACAAATATGTTTCCGATCTTTCTTTGTTTGGTGTAGGAGATGATTCATTAACAAATTCTTTTTAGGAGAGAGATGATGATGCAATTCAAATTACACCAAAGTATCTATTAGAAGTTCCAAGTGGGTCAGTTACAAGATCAAGGGTAAAAAAGCTCAAATATACATTTAATGAGATTATTCAGAGTATTTTGGTTAAGATGAATTTCAATAAGGTTACAACTTCAACAAGTGATGATCAGATCATACTCAATATAATCTATATGTAAGAGGGGTCTGATCCATTTACAACATGGATCTAATTATTTCACAATGATAGGCTAATTAATTTTGGCAATTAGAAGATTATTTTTTATAATGTATAGTTTTATTTTAACAAATATAACTTTTTGCCCAACCATTGGACCGAGCTTAAATTCTATTAGAAGTCTCTAGAGGTCTTGTTCTATATTAGGTTAAACTTGCAAGTCAATCGAATATCGAGAAGGCCTTGCGATAAGGTCTAGAAGTTACTCATCATAAATTGTATTAGTTTTCTAATTGATTTAGGATCGTTTTTTCTATTTTATTTAGAATAGTTTTATTATTTTTTAGCATTTTTTTATGATATTTGTACCTATTATAAACACAATTATTTAGCTTGTATTTAATTTTTTTTATATAGACTTTGATATCAACAATTATTATTGTGTGTGAGATTTTGCTCATTCTTTTCAGTTCTTCATTGAACTACTTTGACTTATCCAATAAATAACCAAGTTTCATGACATCTTCTATACTTCTTTATAAGTGTTGGGTATGGGTTGGGATATTTATAGTCTCCGTGCCTCGGTACAGGTTATCGTCGTGTCAAACTCAATTTCGAACCTGATCTTAGCTTTCTTGGGAAGAGAAATACCCTAAATCAGGTTATATCACTTTTATCTTTAATTTTTTTTTGCATACGCCATTGTTGTTGAGTTCTTTATCTTCTTTAAAAACTAGTTGCGACATCAAGTAAAAAAAATAAATTATTTGCGATCTTGATTAAATATAGTCTTATAAATTAACAAGAACAAAGAAAATAGAAACAAAAGAAATTTTTAGGGTTTGCCGCAAATCTTTATTCTAAGAAACATAGAGTTCAACCATTTGCTTTAAATCTGAAAACAAAAAAAATCTTCATTCTTAGGGTTTCTTGGAGATAAATCTTAATTTGAGATATTTTAGGTTTATTTGGTTGGGTTTTCTTGAAAATTACTAAAAACACATGGGCAGTTTTTGTGTTAGTCTTTTTATGTATAGTTTTCACCACCATATATATAAAGAATAATTGAAAGTATTGTTATTTTAAGTTGTTTAAATATTATTCCATTAGTTAATTTTTATAGTTTTTTTTCATGTCTTGATATCGTTCATATTTGATATTCGTGATTTTATATTCATAGTTTTATATTAATAGTTTTCAGTTTTTATTACTTATTGAGTCTTTGCATTATTTGATTGCGCCATTAAGATATTAATCTTTGATTTGTTGTGAACTAATTTCCTTAAAGAACTGAAATCTTGAGAATTGAGTTGTAAAAGGTGAAGGTGAGCATACTATATAGAAAAAAAAATAATATATATATATATATATATATATATATATATATATATATATATATATATATATCTACTAATTTAATTTTAAGCTATGTCAACTAAGAGTGAATTATCACCATTAAAAGATATGAATATTCCTTAACATGGTTATTTGACTATGTAACAACAATTGAAGTTGATGAATATAAGGTTTTCCATAAATATGAGTGGGATGACTAGTTCGAGAACCGAAGTAGCTAGTCTTTGAGATTGGCCATATCATAAGGGTTTGGAAGGAAGAAAATCTGCGAGACAAGTTAATTCAGCTATGGAAGAATCTATAGCTGAAAATAAAAATGATGAGGCTAAGGACTTTTTGAGTGTTTGCTACTTCAGGGGCACAATAACTAGTAGCACGAGCAATAGGTGGGGCTAATGGGCTTGTTGTAATCGCTAAACCAAGATAAGATACACAACTATACTGCTAAGAATTAAGAAAGATGTTTGGGGATTGATGTTTCCATGGTCAAATTTCCCACCATTCTCTGCATGGATACGAGAAATGCCTTTTACTGCACCTATAATAATTCTCATTCTAGTGTCCTAATCAAGTGGGACCTGTTCACCTCCTCGTTTTCCTGCAAAAGTTACCTATGCATTAGAGGATATATGCAACTCTCAAGTCATTAACCAACACATGATGAAAATAGGATGAAAGAGATTGATTAGTACTTAAAAATATATTTTTATCAAGGTTTTATACCATCATTTTGCACTTGAAGTATCAATAACTCCTTATTTAGAGCATGTTTTATAATAACAAGTCTGATAATATAAGATACCTTTAATTTATGGTAAATGTTCATTTTAAATATAGGCCTATCACATAAATCAAAAGATTGATTGATGAGTTTAACCACTGAAATTGAGAAGACAAAGAGAGGGCTAAGCTTAGAAAAGAGATGCTGGTTGAATTCAAATTGGAACACCATTTGGTTATTGGATCATAACTAGAGTTGTAGAACTTGGATTTAGGTCTGGTTTATATGGATAGAAAGCTAAGACGTAGGCCTAAAACTTTCATGAAGAGTCCAAGATTTAAAAGGATCGTTTTCAAGTTCAAATTGTAGCAACAATAGAGAAGTCAAAATCTATCCTACAGCCCAGACACTATTCAGTGTTTAGCCCATATTTCGAGTTTTAGAAGTCCAAATGACCTCATTCTTGTTTTATTGGAAAGCTGAGACAATTCCCTAGAATTTTAATGTGGACTATCTATTCAAATTCTGACGTTAACAATGACGTTTTCTGCATATAAGAAGATAAAGATGGTTACTAAGTCAAGAGGTGGCCACCCATTCAACAATTAGTCATCAAATCAATAGTTCAGAATTTTGGCCTATAAAAGGAGGCATTTGCCATGCATTTAGGCATATTAGTTTTTAGATCAAGATCATGTTCTTGCTCTCTCTCTTTATATTTTTTTAATGCTTAAATTTTGCTTTCATTTCCTTTATTATACTTATATAATCATGTTCTCCTCTTGTTTATTTATGTTTCTCTTATTCATAATGTTCAGCTAAGTTTATTATTTCAAGATGAAAAGGTTACACTAATGGTGTAAGAATAAGTATAGTATAAATTCAACATGGACTTTAATGTTTGATACTAAAATGTTTTATATTTATTATCTTGCTCACTCTTAAGACCTTGCTTGCTAAATGGTTAATCTAGATTTGTGTTGAACAATCCTTGGTACAACAAATACTTGACACTTTCATAGCCCAATTATACTTATATAATCATGTTCTCCTCTTGTTTATCTATGTTTCTCTTATTCATAATGTTCAGCTAAGTTTATTATGTCAAGATGAAAAGGTTACACTAATGGTGTAAGAATAAGTATAGTATAAATTTAACATGGACTTTAATGTTTGATACTAACATGTTTTATATTTATTATCTTGCTCACTCTTAAGACCTTACTTGCTAAATGGTTAATCTAAATTTGTGTTGAACAATCCTTGGTACAACAAATACTTGACACTTTCATAGCCCAATTGTACGGTATAACCGACACTTGTACTATGAAAGAAACTTGATTTGTTGTTAACAAAGTTATCACTATGAATACCTAATAATATTTAGGCATTACTCGAATAAGATAATTAATGTAATCATGTTAACAATTTATAATCCGAGTGGAACCTCCTTTGTGTGTAGTTTCTAGTCAAGGCCCCGTTTGTTTGCTGGAAATTAGTTTCCTTTTGGAAAGTGAATTCCGGGGAAAGTGAATTCCAGGAAAGTATTTTTCGATGTTTGGTAGTGTAATGAAAAATAAGTTGGAAAACACTTTCCAGTGTTTGGTTATGTCATGGAAAATGAGCTGGAAAATAACTTATTAATGTTTTATTTTTCTCAAGTTTATTAAAATAATGAGGAACAAATCTTACAAATTAAAAAGTTGAATGAGAATGAAATTGAAAAAAAATATAATTTCATAAATTATCTCAAATAAAATAAATAATAATCAAAATAATAGAGATCAAATCTAAAAAATAAAAAAAATAAAAGGTGAAGAAATTAAAATAATAATAATTAACATTTCATAAATTATTTCAAATAAAATAAGTAACAATCAAAAGAATGAGGACCAAATTTGATAGATAAAAAATTTCAATAAAAAAT
>Ga0325405_1006897_pt1 | contig 11450 bp, 4 predicted proteins | sample PopdelMetagenome_21_FD_205663 | JGI IMG/M metagenome (GOLD analysis project Ga0325405, IMG submission 205663) | Populus deltoides microbial communities from Bellville, Georgia, United States - Xylem-Control-R2 | ecosystem: Host-associated > Plants > Phyllosphere > Stem > Wood/Secondary xylem...
AATATTTTCTTGGAAGATCCTTTGGACAGCTGGGACCCGTTTCATACGGTTGTTTGTAACATGGTAATGGTAATAGTTGTTTTGTAAAATATTTTTTATTTAAAAATATATTAAATTAATATTTTTTTATTTTTTAAATTTTTTTTATAAAATATATTAAAACAATTATAAAAATTAATTTAAATAAAAAAAATCAAAATATTTAAAAACTCTAATTAAAATGCTATATCATTCACACGCTTTAATTGTAATATCTGCTTTTCTTAAAATTTCTCTCTTTTTTGTTCATCTTTTGGATTATTACGAAAGTCCCCAACTTATATAGTGGCTAACAAATTAGTTACCAAACTTTTAAATTTGTTAATCTAACCACAGCTTTTTATGATTTAGCATGATGTTGAAACTCCCATCTTGTAATATTTAGAGCTTATTTGGTGTAACGGTTTTTTTTAAAGTATTTTTTGTTAGGAAATACATTAAAATAATATTTTTATTATTTTTTAAATTTATTTTTACATCAGTACATCAAAACGATTTAAAAACACTAAAAAATCAATTTAAAGTAAATAAAAAATAAAAAAATTAATTTTTAAAAAAATATTTTTTAAACACAAAAACAACCAATCCCTTAAATATTTTCAACCATGAATGACATATGACCAGTATAAAACTTAATTAACTCTTCTCTTAATGTTAAATACATGATTTTTGTTTCCCCTGTAAGAGGCTTAATCAAACTAAAAATCAATTTATATCCTAATCAAATTAATTAAGATCTAAATTAACTGCAAAATTTATAAAAAAAATTCTCATCTCTTACTTTTTAAAAATTAGTTAAGATATACTAAGCAAGTTGGTGATTTGGATACGATATTAATTTAAAAAAAATACTGAGGACTTGTTTATGGCTATTTTTTTTTTTTATGACTGCCCTCGTGATCTGTGCCTTATCATTTTTGCTCTGAAATTTTTAACGAGCGGCGCATAATATGTTTCTCATTATTGGGGTATGGAAGTTTTGTTTTCTTACAACCGTCACCGCATGTGAAGGTATATGACAAAATAAAATACGGGCGGTGTATCGTGGCCATGTGAATGTTAGGCAGTCAATGATCAACGGTGAACAGCGTTTTTTGACTCTCTGGATTGCTGCATTCCGGGGCCCTGCTTGTGGTCGGCTTGGGTGCAAGAGGGTGTATCTGAAATTGTATTTGGGTTTTTTTTTTTTTAAGTAGGCTTGAGATGAAAAAATATTAAATTTATATTTTTTTTGCTCTTTTAGTATTTTTATGATTTTAATGTATTAATACAAAAAAATTATTTTAATATATTTTTAAATAAAAAAATATCATTATCTTAAATGCACAAAAATAAAAAGCGTGTGGTGATGTTTGAAAAGGGATTTTGAATGACGGTAGTGAATCGTTCGTGATATTTGATTAAGATGATGTTTTAAAATTGAAGAGTTTGCTAAAATAATTTTAAAAAAATATGGTATTTTTAAAGTTGTGATAAATTAGAAGGACTGAAATTTTATTTTTTTTTTTTTTTTTAGTTTAAAAGACTTGGCATTAATGACAGAAGAGAAGAATCTTGTTGTTTGATTGTGTTGAGGTTGTCCGCAAAACAAAACCTAAGGAGAAAGAATATATAATATTTTTTTACGAACGAGAAGACTGCTTAGGTCAGAGTTCGATATTGTTTATATAAACACGTGATTGTGTTTATAATCTCGTTTTAGATGCTCTAGATTTTATATATATTGTTGATGAGGATAACATAATTAGTTTTTAATTGTTAATTTTTATTTTTTAATAAAATAAATTCAAAAAAGTTACATGTTATTTCAATAAAATAAATCAAAAATTATATGTGTTAATTAATAATATCAAATTTGTTAATTATAATTAAGGACTAAGTACAAAACTAGGATAAAAATGTTATTTTTTATAGAAAAAAACTAATGTTTGTTTTAGTTTGAAACTAGATCCTAATTGAAATGAATAAATAAAATTGAATTTCTTATTGTTAAATCAAACATTAATTCAACATTGAAAATTACTCTTGACATTAAGCTTTATATAAAGCCAATTAAACAAAACATCAAAATTAATTCCAAGTTAAATTAATATAAAAAAATTAAATTGTGAATAAAAAAAGTAAAGTGATAAAAAAGTTAAAGAAAAAAACATTATGGGTAAACACAATGAATTATGTATTTTTTTCTATGTTGTATTTTCATCATTTATTTTTATTTTTATTTTTTATTTTATCTCATAATACTTTGACCATTCATGATTTAAAATATCATTTCATGGTTTGTGGGGTTTTAATTTTATAAAAACACATTACAATTGTTAAATAGAAAGTAAAAAGATCCAATAAAAAAAACATAAATGGATCAAAAGAGATTAAGGTTTGTTAAATGAAAAGTAAAAGAACCCAATTAAAAAAGACTTGAGTGAAAAAAATAAAGATAAGAACATAAATTTGATATTCAGGAAACGTACTTATTGGGAAAGGCGGTCATGAATCTGAACGAGACTAGTTTTATCATTTAAAAATATGTGAGGATATCCGGGTAAAAAAAAATCTAATAAAACGACTATCTAAAATTAAAAAAAACAAAAACACTAAATGAATCAAGCCTTGAACCTAATTCGCACCTTGCCAATTTTAGGTTTCAAAGGCCCAAAAGAAAGAAAAATGAGGTGAAATTAATTCCAAATCTAAACCAAATTCATAAATAGAACTAGGAAACAAAATGAACGAACAATAACTTGAATAAAATTGGAATTTAGGATATAGTTAAATACGATAATTTATCTAACATTTTTTGGCCCAGAAGTCCTGTATATCGAATAGAGACATGCATCTAAAAACAATAATAAAATTAATTGATTACAATAGTTGTTAGAGAAATCATTAATTATTAGTATTATTATATGAATATAAAGTATATTAGTAGTTAGAGTCTTACGATATGAGTTTTCATACCCTCCAATATTAATTCTATTTTTTAAAAAAAATGATTTTAATAACCTTTTTTTTGATAAACTCAAGATCGCTAACATGAATGATATCGATCCGATCGATGTTTAAATGCTCGCAAGGGCTAGTTGTCAATGGTACATGAATTCAGCACGTGTAAGAATTAATTAAAATAAAATTGCAAATATTTGATGATTACAGTGGTTAGTTATCTATATTTATTTATAAAGGCCGAGAATTTCACCATTTATTAGATAAAAAATAAATATATCAAGTGTCTTCACAATAAAAAAATAAAATTATATGACATAATATGCATATATTTCAAAATATAATAGGTATATTGAGAATTTCACCATTTAGTCATGCCTCATGCCAGTAGAAAAGGTTGACTTTTCATATAAATAAATAAATAAATAAAAAGTTAACCTAATTTTGCTCCCACGCCTGAAAAGATTGGTATGTTTGTATACGTAATGTAAATCATGTTTTTTAAATTTTAAATATTTTATTTAAAATAATTATTTTTATATTATTTTAATATACTAATATTAAAAATTATTTTTATCATTTTATATTGTGATAATTGAAGACTTGCACATGGGAATTTTCTTTTTGTTGGGCTAGGCACGCAAGCCTTGGCATTTTGGTGTTGGTGCCAGACCTCTTTTTATACTTTTCTTTTTTAATATTGTTTTATCAAAAATCACTATAAAAAAATAATTTACATGATATTTAAATGATTATTTAATTTTTTCATAATTCTTAAATAATATTATAAATTTTTATGGAATTTTAATATTTTTTCAATTATTATATATCTAATATGAAAAAATAAGAAAGAAAAAATTGATTGTGAATATTTAATAAAAAAATCTATGTTCTTTAATCTTTTTGACATTATTTTACCACATCTATCAAATTTCTTTTCCATCAATCATATATAAAATACTAAGATATTATTTTTAAAAAGTGCATGCAATAAAAAAAACATGCTTTCTTTAAAATAACGGAGATGTGCATTAATGATGAGATGGAGTTTTAATTGAATAAATATATTTTTCCTTAATAATTTTGCACATTATCTTTCCTACAATAACTTTTTTAATCATTTTATGAGATAAAAAACAAATTCTAAAAAGCAAGGTTATCAAACTCGATTATAACCATGACTTGGGTCATAGTTTGGGTGAGTTAGGCTAATTTGACCCGGGTTTATTCAAAACATCGTTGTTCTGATATTTTTTATATAAAAAAAATAAAATCAACATCATTTTTAATTTTTTTTTTTAAATAAACCGAGTTTTAGCTAGTTCAATTGAATTCAAGTGACACTATATCAACTCTCACCCACTTTACTTTAAAATCTAAACTAATCTAGAGGTGAGATTTACATGTTATCAAGTTGACCTAGCGAGTTTGGCAAAGTTTGTTAATAAAAAATATAGTTGATATTATTGTTTTTTTTTTAAATACTGTTATATATAGTTAAATAAAAATAATTTAACATATCCCACATGATGTTGATGCAAGAGCATTGAATCAAGAACTCTTGAAGTAAGGAACCAACTTTACAGTTCAGTCAAAAGTTTCATTTAAAAATCCAATTCTATCTAAATGTTATGTAGACTTCTGCATTTTCATTTAAACTTCAATTGGAAGTTGTTCCTAGCACTATTATTTAAGTCAATGAGTCATTCAAGATGTGATTGTAATATGTATATTTATTTTTATTTAATATCTCAATTTTTAGTTAGTGATAATATTTTTTAATATATATATATATATATTTTTTTTAATTTATTTTATTAAAATCAAATATTTAATTTTTTATTTATAATTAATAATAGAAAAACATTTACAATGATTAGATTTATTTACTTCTTTCATTGAAAAAAAAATGGTCAGGTCAATGGAGCGAGGGCACAAACCAGTGAATTGCTGTACCTTTTCCTTTTACGATCTTATTTGTTTTTACAGTAGAAATATTGTTCTTTAAAAAATTATTTTATTTATTTTATATCATTTTGATATTTTAATTTAAAAAGAATTTTAAAAATATAAAAAATACTATTTTAATATATTTTTAGATACAAAATAATTTAAAAAATAATAGCTAAACAAAAACACCACGGCATATCATGCATTAGCGCAAGTTATATCTAAAATGCTTAATTTTAAACTTGAAGTAAGTATATTGGCTTGTGCCCCCACAATATTAATATCAATTTGTTTTAAATGTAAAAAATATATAAAAATTATAGGGAATTGAGAGAGATGACATGACACCAACCTAACACCATAAAGTATTGTAATTATGAATCTGAAATTCTTAAAAGCCATACGCTAAGGCATAGTACGCAGTACATGCAGAGGGCCTTGCCAGATTGCAGGAGGTTGAGTGCCCCTTGCTCGAAAGTCATGGCTACATAAATTTCTAAGCTAAGCCTGCAGTATTGAAGAGATTCCCAATAACATGAATAGATTCATCCGATAATTGCATGCGATGATCAGCATGTGCATGGAATAGGGTTTTTAAAAAATGAACAGTATTATATTGCAAATAGTGAACGTCAAACCCATTAATAATCTAAGCCGGCGACAGAGTTGGGTTATTTGATCAACTGGTGGGTTACTAAATTAACTTGTAAATTAAGTTAAATTATTTTCAGATCAATTTATATGTGGATTTTGAGTTTCTTTCCATTGGGTTTCACACAAGCAATCCATTTTCGAAGATGCAACAAGTAATCCTGAAATATCAGAAGTTCATAGCTCCGGCTTCCAAGGGCCACTCCAATAATGGAGAGGGGCCATGTATTATTGATGTTACCCGCCGCAAAAGGGATACAATGTTGACAGGAGTTACATTATTGAGAATCTTATGCAAGAGATCTATGATTATGAAGGCAAGAAAGAATCAAACTTATCCGCACATTAAATATGCTGCAAAAGTATGTATTGTGTTTATATATATATATATATTCATGGTGCCCAGAGCATTAGCACACTGAAGAGAAGTGAGACAATAAATGGAGACAATGATAGATTCAGAGTATTTAAGAAAGTTTCTTTGCTCAAGCTACTGCGCAAGAACATGTGGGAGGAGGGGGTTGTGTGGCTTGATCTGCATCAATCCTAATTCATGGACATGAAGCAAGAACCATCGGCCTGTAATTTGACCAGGGGACCATGGCTGCGTTTATCCATGCAATCTAAACTCGGATTCTAAAACCCACATGAAGAGAGATGTTATTTTCACATAAAAAAAATGCAGCTGTGCTAGTGATTCGGTCGCTGATGATGATGTTGCTGCACAAATACTTTGTTTTTGTATTTGTAATTATGTTTGAGTGTATTTAGTTTAGACTAAAACTAGGTGACTTCGCAGGTAGAAAAATCAATAATCATAATTCCATCACTTGGATAATATATATAAAGTTTTAAATACTGGTATAACCATAACCATATCAGTAGAAAAATCAATAACCATAACCTAACAACTACTCATTCTATAAAGATTTTGAATAATCATTTTCAAATTATCAACTTTATATATAAATAAAAAAAATTAACTATCTATTTTTTTTTTCAATGATAAATTTAAATTTAATGAGTCCAAAACCCGTTTTAAAAAGCTCAAGAAATTATTTGGACATGGGCTATCAAGCTTGGGCCTAATATATAGCCCGAGTCCAAGATAAATAGACTTGGATATGATAGCCCGAGTTCAGCATTCAAAAAGAATGGGTTCGGGCATGGTAGCTCGAACCCAAGTTGGGTGTACGCTCAAAACAAGAGCACGTCCGGTTGGGCATGCTACCTAGCTTGGTACTGGATGTGCACCCTGTGGTATTCTATTTCTAGAGTGTGTTTGTTTGGGATTGAATATATTTTTTAAAACTGTTTTTTATATTTAATTGATGATTTTTAGATAATTTTTTATGATTTTAATGTTAAAAATATATAAAAATATTATTTAATATATTTTTATTTAAAAAGCACTTTTAAAATATATAATGTAACCGACACCCAAAATAAATTCCCTATATTAACATTTATGATTGTATTATATACATTCTATGATATTGAGTGGATGAAATCAAAGCTCCACAAGTTTTTCTTCTACTCCCAGTTCTTGTTTTAGCTTCATTTCTAGCTTTGCCCGTCTCCTTCTCTCTTAGAAACAAGATTTCTTGATTTTTTCCTTACAAGATGCCAAATTCTCATTTAAGTCGGTCCAGATTCATACGAGAAGAATACAATTTCTTGTTTTCCTTTTTTTTTTTTTTTTTAAATACTTGTATGTGAAGAGGTCGAAGACACGAGTCATTGTACCATTTAACGTTTCAATCTCGCTCGAGGATGGAAATTGGAGCCCAGCCCGTATTCTATCGGGCTAGAGGTGCAAACCTATGGCCCACAATGATACTCTAGATGCACATTGATTCTCGGCCAATTTCATAGCTCATACCCAACCCTCCTATGCGTAGCAAAAATATTTTTAAAAAAAATTAAAATTTTTTTTTTATTTTTAGAATATTTTGATGTTATAATATTAAAAATAATTTTTAAAAATAAAAAATAATTATTTTAATGCATTTTAAAACTAAAAACACTTTAAAAAACAAATATTACTGTATTCTAAACATTTAATAAGTAGTAACCAGAATCGATTTAAGTTAAGTGTTATTTGTATAATAATTCAATGCCGCTATTTATAGTTTTGGCAAGGACCACCGTTCACTTTAAACCGGACCGGCACGAGCACGGTGGCAACAAATACGCATGTTTGGGATTGTGGTAACTGTGGCGGTTCAAAGTGTTTTTCGCTTTGAAATGAATCAAAATAATTTTTTTAATATTTTAAAAATTATTTTTGACATCAATACATCAAAACGATTTCAAAATATAATTTCTTTTTATTTTAAATAAAAAAAATCAAAATTTTTAAGTGCGTTCCCAAACACAATTTGAATACTCCATTTGATCCTTAATGTGGTTTTCCAGCCATGAATTGAATAAAGCAAGCTTACTCCAAAGTGTTAATCATGGATTCGGCTCCATCGCCATGATTGAAAGAGTGGAGGCCGTGTTGTGTTGTTGACACCACTTCTAATCATTAAAGCCTCTCTAATCCTAAACAGTAAACACTCTAATTGTCATTAGTCTATTAATTCTGTTAACACAAAACAATTAAATTTCACTATCAAAAACTTGACCATTCTGGACAAGGTAAATATTTTCTGGTTTTTATTTTTTCCTCGATATTTCAAGTCTAGAACACGAAAATTATCAGGGGCCTCGACAAATTATCATTTTTGACGAAGAACATTATTATTATATTTGCATGACAACATGATTACTTGGAACATAAATTATATTCCATCAGTAAGCGTGATAGTCACACAATTTACATCCTTGTACCATATTCTTTGGTGATGGAGTAGCTTGGTGGAAAAACTAATTAGGGTTTTACTTTCTTGGGTTAATTATATGGCCACCAACCTCGAGTAACTAAATTATGACAGATTATTATATTATATCGAACCATCATGTAATTTCTTTATCGTTCTTTGATTATGGGAGCATACCATAAAGAGAGGGGAGAATGTGTGCCGGTCCAAAATTATTTCCTTCTAATGGAAATGATTACCTTCGTACATACATTGTAGTTCCTTACCAAAGCTATTAAATTAGTTTAATATAACTTTGAAAGGTATAATTCAACTAGTCAGATCCTGAATTTATTTACTGAAGATTACTAATTCGAGTCTTACAAGCCTCAAAATCACTAGAGACTTACATGGTTATTAACTTCAGGGCCCGTGAGATTAGTTGAGGTACGCGTAAACTGACCCAGACATTCACGTTAATAAAAAAAATTACGTCTAACCCATAACCCATAGATCGATTCAAAATTTAGATTATGAGTTGAATGAATTAACCCGAGTCAACTCAATTTAAATCAAATTTTAGATTAGTGGATTGACTTATCAAGTTCAATAAGGTTTACTATCTATATCCTTTACGAAAGATTGTTCTAGCAACAAAATTTTCTGTAGAGGAAGAAAAACACTTGTAGCTTGTAACTTTCTTTGATTAATGAACACAATGCATGCTCTAGTTTCCTATCCCTTCTTGAAGCTTTCTATATTTTCTTTTTTCTATCATTATTTTTTACAGTGTGTATGAGGGCTGGAAACTCTTTATACCACAACTGCAATCCTTGATTCTCAATTCTTAATGCTTTTCTAGTGTTCATGCTTTCATTGCTTGTTTATTGTACCATATTTGTGGCATTTCTGCAGATTTCCATTATCTTGACAACGATTTTGTGTTATTACACTGGGTAGTTATATATGTTTGGTAAGGTGGTCTGTCCACTATCAACAATTTCTTCTCTGTGTTTTTTTTCTTGTATACATCATCCGACATAACATATGAACAGGGGTTTTGGCAATGTTTAGAAACAAGTTGAAACTGTGTTTGTTTTAAAAATAATTTTTTTTATTTAAAATTAAATATTTTTTATGTTTCAAATATATACAAATATCAAAAATAATTTTTTAAAAAATAAAAAAAATATTATTTTTATATATTTGTAAATAAAAAATATTTTTAACTACAACTGTAATTATACTCCGGTTCTTTATGGCGGATGATGTATACAAATTCTAATTATAGGAAAGAAAACTCTATTTTTTCAATTTATCTAATCTAAGGAGTCGATTGCTCAAGTTTTTAGAATGAGGTCTATTTTAGAAGTGATATATAGCTGGAAATTAGCATGCAAAATGTGTAAATGGAAAATTTACTTAAGGCATGTTTGGGAACGCGGATACGGCTATGTTTTTAAAAAATTTAATTTTTTTTATTAAAATTTAATATGATTTATATATTTTGAATTGTTTTAATATATCGATATCAAAAATAATTTTTAAAAATTAAAAAAATATTATTAATAAATATTTTAGTATGAAAAATTATTTTAAAAAATCCATAATCACAGTATGAAATAGACTCTTAATGTTTTTACGAGCAGTCTCTGGATTTGGTTGGTGGAGTGAGAGATCGTGACAGAAGGCACCCATCACGGAGACTTGAATAATAGAAGAGACACCACGACTGTCCTCATTCTATAACAGACGTAGATGTAGCTATTTCATGTCATAGGTTTAACTAACCTCGATTGTTCTAATTAGTACTGGATTATTGCTCGCCTTACGTGTGTCTCGTGGGTCAGATTATTTTTCTGTATAAAAAAATATTTATATTTTATTAATTTATTTTTTAGTTGACAAAAAAAAACTACATGAGATTGACTTTCGCAATAACACAAGAGTAGATTTCCCAATAATTAAATTGATTTCACTCACATCACGTTGTAACAATTTATTAATTTTAAAGGGTATTTTTTAATTGATTAAATCTTAAATTTAATCGAGGTTACTAGTTTAAATTCCATAAATTTTAAAGCCACTAAAAACTTATATGGTTATTAATTTCAGAACCTGTAGAATAAATCAAGGTACACACAAGTTAGTTGGGACATCCACGTTAATAAAAAAAATTATTACTAAACAGATTAATATTATAATATCACAGGAGAACATAACACTATAGACATTGTAGGAGGCAAACAAGCTCTTAATATTTTTTTAGTCATTGAATTAAACAATGGATTCATAGCTAATTGTCTCTTAACATTCATCGTTCACTTATTAACATATGATATGAGATTAATTTTTTTATTCTCGACTTCAATTGGACGCTCAATGGGCTTTGAATTTATTTTTAAAGCTAGGTTTTGTTGGCGGTACACGTTTTCTTAAAAACAAATCCATGCATACAAATATAAACCCTAAAATATAATCTAAACTTCAAATTCATGAATAAAAATATAAAGATTCTTAATAAATGATAAGATTAAAAAAAAATATTATATTAAATAATAAAATTACCAATTTTAAAAAAGATTAAAAATTCATATAAAGATTGGATTGGATGAACGTCTTCTAACCTATATCTTGAGAATCACTCTCAAGCACAATCCAAACACAGCCTAACCTGACTAGTTTTTCTTTAATTAAGAGTATAGTTTAAATTCTGATGAAAGGGAAGAGTATGGTTTATCCACATATTTTGAGTGTCCCATCGCCCACCATATTCTATATTCCAATTGAATAAAGTGAAAGCATATAAATTATAGTATATTACATTTTCTCACAGAGGAAACAGCAACCATTGTTTTCCATAATAATGCCGTTGCTTTCCTTTGTTTTCTCTTTTCATTAAAACACAGCACATCTGCACTGCACTCTCCACTCTCCACTCTCCACTCTCCACTCTCCCGAAACCCCAACTCTGAACTCACTCTCTACTGTACTTCTGATCTCAACAAGAATTTTCAGATTTTTTCAATAACTATCTTCTTAATTCTGTCTGCATTCAATTAT
>Ga0325405_1006898_pt1 | contig 11450 bp, 4 predicted proteins | sample PopdelMetagenome_21_FD_205663 | JGI IMG/M metagenome (GOLD analysis project Ga0325405, IMG submission 205663) | Populus deltoides microbial communities from Bellville, Georgia, United States - Xylem-Control-R2 | ecosystem: Host-associated > Plants > Phyllosphere > Stem > Wood/Secondary xylem...
TGTGGATCGAAATGAGTTACATGCATATCTTCAGGCTGAGCTATAAGTGTTGCTTTTCCGGATTTATCTCTCAAGGCCTGCTCGAGTAGACTAGTAAGCCTTGCGACTTCTTCTTTAAGATTATCCATCTCTTTTTGATGTTGGGCTTCCAACTGGGTTTTTTCTTCGTTTTCCATTTGTCTTTTTCTCGAACGAGTGTTATAGATGGGTTTCAATGGGGAACCTATATTTCAACCTGTTAAATATAAATCATGCAATTATGCAAAAATGCTGAAGCAATTAGAAAAAATGCAAATGAAATGCGGACTTGCCCTTTACAGGATGACAACCTAATAAGAAGATCCTAATTGTTGAGTGCATCAAAGGGTTGGTCATTATCTAGTTTTAAAGGGTCTCTCGCATGCTCAGTGATCGTCCATGAAAGGTCGATATGAGGCTTACAAGTAGTGTGAAGATAGAGGCCCTGAGTAATATCAGTTTGGCATATCAACCACTTCCAAGTAAACAATCAAGCGAGAGTTGGATGGTTTCACGAGTCTTACCCAGGCTAAAGCCATTGGGGTACCGTTACTCCCCCACTTATCCTAGATTTTAAGGTGTGTGCTTTTAACGTGATGCATGACAATATAAACATGGATGCATGCTAAAGCAGTAAATGCAAGAAAAATAAACAAATAAACACAACATAACAAACATTATAGCAATTGACAAACAAAAGGCAAAGCTTAGTCCATTAGTCCCCAGTGGAGTCGCCATTCTGTCGCACCCGACATCGCGGCGGCCTTAAAAAAAATCAAGTATATTGCGAAAAAAAGAACAGATTTCTGGCATCTTGTTCTTTTAGGAAAAATGTCTTGTTTAAGGAGTCGCCACCTAGTATTATGGTCACTAGGAACCCTAACTGGTCAACAGAGATTCTATGGTACGGGACTGGTTACGTAAAAGGGAAGATATTATCACCCCTTAAACGTTCTACCTGAGGCAGACTGCATTGCTGATTTTGTCTTAAATTGCTAAACATTTATTCACTTATGCTATGATGATTTGTTTATAATATTCCTGACTCTGGCGCCAGTGAATATTCGATCTCGAATAATTCCAACTCTGGCGTTGGTAAAAATTCCCCCATGAATAATTCCACCATGAATAATTCCAACTCTGGCGTTGGTAAAAATTCCACCACGAATAATTCCAACTCTGGCGTTGGTAAAAATTCGTAACTATAAAAAAAATCAGTATATTTTCCTTTTTTTATTCATGATCCTAATATCATTGAATAAGTTGATAAAAATACATTTTTTCTCAGACATGCAAAAAATTTTATTTCTACACTTTCTATTTTTTTTATTTTTATTTTATTTCTACACTTTTTTTTTTGCTGGGCCTAGCTCATCCCATATGGGCTGGGCTGGCCCAGCCCAGCCCAGCCCAGCCGGTCACTAGCCCAAACCGGTGACCAGGCTGGGCTGAGCAACACGCGTGCGCTAATGCACGCGTGTTGCTTCAGTGTGCAAGTGAATTAAAATTCACTTGCACAGGGCCAATGCTAATTAAATTAACAAAGAAGCAAAAGTTTGCTTACATGGTGCTGGAGAACGAAGACGCTTACAGTGCTGATGGATCTTCGCCCATTGCTTCCCTTTGTCTTCCTTCTGCGCTCATCTGCCTACATGTTCCTTTTGTTTTCCCAGCAACTTTGAAGCTGAGAAGGTGATGAAAAGGTCGACTTGCTTTGAATTGGTTTTGATTCCAGGTCTTTCTCTGTCTGCAGGGATGAAAGTAATTGTAAAGCCAATCCTCCTCTCTGTGTTGCTCCTTTACTTTTCCTTCTCGTTTTCGCGTTTTGTTTTATTTTATCCTTTGGTTTTTCTGCCCATTCGTGGCCTCCTCTGTTTTTGCTCGTCTTCTCTGTGTTATCTCTGTTGTTGCGTCTTGTTGTGTTCGGGGGGAAAGGGGTGCAACCGTGGTCACGGCTAGCACTGGTCTGGAAGAAGGTGATGATGAAGGTACGGTAGCTGGCCAAAATTTGCTCTCTCCTCTGTATAATCTCCCTCCCTCTGTTCGTTGCCTTTTTTAATCTCCTCTGTTTCCTTGAGAAGAAACAGAGGAACGAAAAGTTCGTTTATTTTCTCCCCTTCCCCCTCTCGGTTATGCCTTTTTTTCTTCCCCCGGCTTTGCTCTTTTTTGCCTCTGGTTTTCGGGTCCAATTCCCCCTAGTTCCCCCCTCTGTTTTTGCCTTCTTCCCTTTTGTTTTCCAGTTTTTCTTCCTTTTTCCCCCCCTCCCTGTGCTCAGTCGTTCTATGGCTTTTATAGCCAGAGAAGACAATGTTGTTTCTTCCAACCATAAAGTGTGATAATTGCAGAAGTAATGGCTGTGCGGTGGTGGGCGTCCGTTTCGGTCGCGTGAGGAAGATGAACAGTAACGAGAAACGGTGCCGTTTCGGTATTCACAGCCATATGCGTTTTGGCCCTTGAAGTTTGGAAAGTTTTGCAATTAAGCCCCTAGTTAAATTGTAATTGGACCCCTGAATTTCGGCGTCTTTTACAAGTTAGTCCTTGGACTTTAATCTGCTGCAATCGTGTTCCCAATTAACCCCAAACTTTGCTATTTCTTTAATTAAGTCCCTGATTTCATTAATTTAATTAAATCCAAAGGACAATTAAGTCTCAAAAATTGGATTAATTAAATTAATTCCAAGCTTAATTAAGTCTCAAAACTTATCAATTCTCCAATTAAACCCTTAATTGGATTAATTAAATTAATTCCAAGCTTAATTAAGTCTCAAAACTTATCAATTCTCCAATTAAACCCTTAATTGGATTAATTAAATTAATTCCAAGCTCAATTGAGTCTCAAAACTTATCAATTCTCCAATTAAACCCTTAATTGGATTAATTAAATTAATTCCAAGCTTAATTAAGTCTCAAAACTTATCAATTCTCCAATTAAACCCTTAATTGGATTAATTAAATTAATTCCAAGCTCAATTGAGTCTCAAAACTTATCAATTCTCCAATTAAACCCTTAATTGGATTAATTAAATTAATTCCAAGCTTAATTAAGTCTCAAAACTTATCAATTCTCCAATTAAACCCTTAATTGGATTAATTAAATTAATTCCAAGCTTAATTAAGTCTCAAAACTTTATTAATTCTCCAATTAAACCCTTGATTGGATTAATTAGATTAATTCCAAAGTTTAATTAAACCCCAAAACTTCCAATCATGTTGCCCTTAACCCAAATTTTAATTCATTCTTCATTTATTTCATTTTACTTGCTTTTTCATCATTATCATCATTTTTTTATCCTTTTCAGTAATAATAATAATAATAATAATAATTAAAATAAAATGGTCAAAAATTGGGTTATGACAGTTGCCCCCTCTTTATGATATTTACTATGCAAAGATATTGGAAAATTTCATTTTCTTTTAGCTTTGGGTAGTAAATTTATAAAGAAAAGTAGATACAGAAAGAACCTTTGCTGCTTTTTTTTTTTTAGCCTTGAAAACCTTGAAAACAGTAGATTGACACACAACCTTTACAGAGAGATGTTGAAATCAAGAAACAAATCATTCGAACGATGACCCACTTTTTTGTTTTTGTGTTTTTTTTTAATGGATGAATTTGTTTTGGGCAACCGGCCCGAAAGAATGCGAAGAATTTCACAAGTGGTCTAATTGTTCCAGGCGACCTGCCCGATGTTTGAAAAAATACGACGATTTCTCAAAAATGGTCACATTGTAATGGGTTACCTGCCCAGTGAAAAAATACGAGGATTTTTCAGATTGGTCACATTGTAATGGGTTACGAGCCCATGGAGAAAAATACGAGGATTTTTCAGATTGGTCACATTATAATGGGTTACCAGCCTAGTGGACAAATACAAGGATTTTTCAAAAGTGGTCACATTGTAACGGGTTACCTGCCCAGATGGTATATTGTAATGGGTTACCTACCTAGATGGTCACATTATAATGGGTTACCTGCCCAGTTGGTATATTGTAATGGGTTACCTACCCAGATGGTCACATTGTAATGGGCTACATACCCAGATGGTATATTGTAATGGGTTACCTACCCAGATGGTATATTGTAATGGGCTACCTCCCCAGATGGTCACATTGTAATGGGTTACCTGCCTAGTTGGTATATTGTAATGGGTTACCTACCCAGATGGTCACATTGTAATGGGTTACCTGCCCAGTTGGTATATTGTAAAGGGTTACCTACCCAGATGGTCACATTGTAATGGGTTACCTGCCCAGTTGGTATATTGTAATGGGTTACCTACCGAGATGGTCACATTGTAATGGGTTACCTGCCCAGTTGGTATATTATAATGGCTTACCTACCCAGATGGTCACATTGTAATGGGTTACCTGCCCAGATGGCCACATTGTAATGGGTTACCTGCCCAGATGGCCACATTGTAATGGGTTACCTGCCCAGAGGAAAAATACGAGGATTTTTCAAAAGTGACATGATAGGGCTCGAAGGCGCACTATTCAAGAGATGGAAGCTCGAAGGAAATGAGGGCTCGAGGGCGCACTTAAAAGGAGGTAGGATAGAAAATGCACTACCTTTGATGGTCGAGGGCTCGAAGGCTCAAACAGCCCTAGCAACTCAGAAATCATCAACGAACTGCTGTCTCGGGTGATAGGTGCACTCGACAGCCCAAACAGCCCCTAGGGACTCAGAAATCATCAACGAACACCTATCACGGGTGACGGTTGGGTTCCACAGCCCAAACAGCCCCTAGGGATTCATTAATCATCAACGAACGGCTGTCACATGTGACAGTTGCATTCGACAGCCCAAACAGCCCCTGGGACTCATAAATCATCGACGAACGCTGTCACGAGTGAGGGACGGCTTCGACAGCCCAAAGAACCCCTAGGGACTCATAAATCATCCACGAACTGCTGTCACGAGTGAGGGATGGATTCGACAGCCCAAACAGCCCCTAGGGACTCATAAATCATCAACGAACTGCTGTCACGTGTGACAGTTGCATTCGACAGCCCAAACAGCCCCTAGGGACTCATAAATCATTAACGAAATGCTGTCACTGTTGACGGATGGATTCAAGAGCCAAACAGCCCCTAGGGACTCATAAATCATGAACGAAACGCTGTCACTGTTGACGGATGGATTCAAGAGCCATACTGCCCCTAGGGAGTCATATATCATAAATGAACTGTTGTGACGGGTGACGCATGGATTCGACAGCCGAAACAGCCGCTTGGGACTCAGAAATCATCAACGAACTGCTTTCACATGTGACAGTTGCATTCGACAGCCCAAACACAGCCCCTAGGGACTGAGAAATCATCAACGAACTGCTGTCTCGGGTGATAGGCGCACTCAACAGCCCAACACAGCCCCTAGGGACTCAGAAATCATCAACGAACTGATGTCTCGGGTGATAGGCGCACTCGACAGCCCAACCCAGCCCCTAGGGACTCAGAAATCATCAACAAACACCTGTCACGGGTGATAGTTGGATTGGACAGCCCAAACAGCCCTTAGGGACTCAAATCATAAACGAACTGCTGTGACTGATGACACCTGGATTCGACAGCCGAAACATCCCCTAGGGACTCATAAATCATCAACGAACTGCTGTCACAGGTGAGGCATGGATTCGACAGCCCAAACAGCCCATAGGGACTCAAAAATCATCAACGAACTGCTGTCACGTGTGACAGTTGCATTCGACAGCCCAAACAGCCCCTAGGGACTGATAAATCATCAACGAACTGCTGTCACGAGTGAGGGATGGATTCGACAGCCCAAACAGCCCCTAGGGTCTCATAAATCATCAACGAACTGCTGTCACGAGTGAGGGATGGATTCGACAGCCCAAACAGCCCCTAGGGTCTCATAAATCATCAACGAACTGCTGTCACAGGTGAGGCATGGATTTGATTGCCCAAACAGCCCCTAGGGACTCAAAAATCATCAACGAACTGCTGTCACGTGTGACAGTTGCATTCGACAGCCAAAACAGCCCCTAGGGACTCATAAATTATCAACCAAATGCTGTCACGGATGACTGATGAATTCCACAGCAAAACTCCGCCTAGGGAGTCATATATCATAAACGAACTGGTGTGACGGGTGACGCATGGAGTCGACAGCCCAAATAGCCCTAGGGACTCAGAAATCATCAACGAACTGCTGTCTCGGGTGATAGGTGCACTCGACAGCCCAAACAGCCCTAGGGACTCAGAAATCATCAACGAACACCTGTCACGGGTGACAGTTGGATTCGACAGCCCAAACAGCCCCTAGGGACTCATTAATCATCAACGAACTGCTGTCTCGTGTGACAGTTGCATTTGACAGCCCAAACAGCCCGTAGGGACTCATAAATCATCAACTAACTGCTGTGACGGGTTCCGCATGGATTCGACAGCCGAAACAGCCGCTTGAGACTCAGAAATCATCAACGAACTGTTGTCACGTGTGACAGTTGCATTCGACAGCCCAAACAGCCCCTAGGGACTCATAAATCATCAACAAACTGCTATCACGAGTGAGGGATGGATTCGACAGCCCAAACAGCCCCTAGGGACTCAAAAATAATCAGCGAACTGCTGTCACGGGTGATAGTTGAACTCGACAGCCCAAACAGCCTCTAGGGACTCATAAATCATCAACGAAATGCTGTCATGGGTGACTGATGGATTCGACAGCCCAAACAGCCCCTAGGGACTCAGAAATCATCAACGAACTGCTGTCACGTGTGACCGTTGCATTCGACAGCCCAAACAGCCCCTAGGGACACATAAATCATCAACGAAATGCTGTCACAGGTGATGGATGCATTCGACTACCCAAACAGCCCCTAGGGAGTCATAAATCATAAACGAACTGCAGTGATGGGTTACCCATGGATTCGACACCCAAAACAGCCCCTAGGGACTCAGAAATCATCAACGAAATGCTGTCACGGGTGATGGATGGATTCGACTGCCCAAACACCCCTAGGGACTCACAAATCATAAACGAACTGCTGTGACTGATGACGCATGGATTCGACAGCCCAAACAGCCCCTAGGGACTCAAAAATCATCAACGAACTGCTGTCACGTGTGACAGTTGCATTCGACAGCCCAAACAGCCCCTAGGGACTCATAAATCATCGACGAACTGCTGTCACGGGTGATGGATGCATTCGACTACCCAAACAGCCCCTAGGGAGTCAAAAATCATAAACGAACTGCAGTAACGGGTTATGCATGGATTCGACACCCAAAACAGCCACTAGGGACTCAGAAATCATCAACGAACTGCTGTCACGGGTCACTGATGGATTCTAGAGCTAAACAGCCTTTACGAAGTCAAAATTCATCAACGAACTGCTGCCACGAGTGATGGATGGATTCGTCAGCCCAAACAACCCCTAGGGAGTCCAAAATCATAAACGAACTGCTGTGACTGATGACGCATGGATTTGACAGCCCAAACAGCCCCTAGGGACATATAAATCATCAACGAAATGCTGTCACGGGTGATGGATGCATTGGACTACCCAAACAGCCCCTAGGGAGTCAAAAATCATAAACGAACTGCAGTGACGGGTTACGCATGGATTCGACACCCAAAACAGCCACTAGGGACTCAGAAATCATCAACGAACTGCTGTCACGTGTGACAATTTCATTCGACAGCCCAAACAGCGCCTAGGGGCTGATAAATCATCAACGAAATGCTGTCACGGGTGACTGATGGATTCCAAAGCCAAACAGCCTTTACGAAGTCAAAAATCATCAACGAACTGCTGCCACGAGTGATGGATGGATTCGACTGCCCAAAACAACCCTAGGGAGTCCAAAATCATAAACGAACTGCTGTGATTGATGACGGATGGATTCGACATCCCAAACAGCACCTAGGGACTAAAAAATCATCAACAAACTGCAGTAACGTGTGACAGTTGCATTCGACATCCCAAACAGCCCCTAGAGACTCATAAATCATCAACGACCTGCTGTTGCGTGTGACAGTTGCAGTCGACAGCCAAACGGCCCCTACGGACTCATAAATCATCAACGAACTGCTTTCACTGGTGATGGATGAATTCGACTGCCCAAACAATCCCTAGGGAGTCAAAAATCATAAACAAACTGCTGTGACTGATGACGCATGGATTCGACAGCCCAAACAACCCTTAGAGACTAAAAAATCATTAACCAACTGCAATCACGTGTGACAGTTGCATTCGAAAGCCCAAACAGCCCCTAAGGACTCATAAATAATCGACGAACTGCTGTCACGAGTGAGGGATGGATTCGCAGCCCAAACAGCCCCTAGGGACTCATAAATCATGAACGAATTGCTGTCACGGGTGACGCATGGATTCGACAACCCAAATAGCCCTAGGGACTCAGAAATCATCAACGAACACCTGTCACTGGTGATAGTTGGATTCGACAGCCCTAACAGGCCCTACTGACTCATAAATTATCAACGAACTGCTATAACGTGTGAGAGTTGGATTCGACAGCCCAAACAGCCCCTAGGGACACATAAATCATCAACGAAATGCTGTCACGAGTGATGGATGCATTCGACTACCCAAACAGCCCCTAGGGAGTCAAATATCATAAACGAACTGCAGTGACGGGTTACGCATGGATTCGACAGCCCAAACGGCCCGTCGGGACTCAAAAATATCAACGAACTACTGCCACGTGTAACAGTTGCATTCGACAGCCAAACAGCCCCTACGGACTCATAAATCATCAACGAAATGCTGTCACGGGTGACTGATGGATTCCACAGCCATACTGCCCCTAGGGAGTCATATAACATAAACGAACTGTTGTGACGGGTGACGCATGGAGTCGACAGCCCAAATAGCCGTAGGGACACATATATCATCAACGAAATTCTGTCACGGGTGATGGATGCATTCGACTACCCAAACAGCCCCTAGGGAGTCAAAAATCATAAACGAACTGCAGTAACGGGTTACGCATGGATTCGACAGCCCAAACGGCCCGTAGGGACTCATAAATCATGAACGAACTACTGTCACGTTTGATAGTTGCATTCGACAGCCAAACAGCCCCTAGGGACTCATAAATCATCAACGAACTGCTGTCATGAGTGAGGGATGGATTCGACAGCCCAAACAGCCCCTAGGGACTCATAAATCATCAACGAAACGCTGTCATGGGTGACTGATGGATTCCACAGCCATACTGCCCCTAGGGAGTCATATAACATAAACGAACTGTTGTGACGGGTGATGCATGGAGTCGACAGCCCAAATAGCCATAGGGACTCATAAATCATCAACGAACTGCTGTCACGTGTGACCGTTGCATTCGATAGCCAAACAGCCCCTTCGGACTCATAAATCATCCACGAAATGCTGTCACGGGTGACTGATGGATTCCACAGCCATACTGCCCCTAGGGAGTCATATATCATAAACAAATTCTTGTGACGGGTGACGCATGGAGTCAACATCCCAAATAGCCCAAGGGACTCAGAAATCATCAACGAACAGATGTCCCGGGTGATAGGTGCACTCGACAGCCCAAACAGCCCCTAGGGACTCAGAAATCATCAATGAACACCTGTCACCGGTGATAGTTGGAGTCGACAGCCCTAACAGCCCCTAGGGACTCATAAATCATCAACGAAATGCTGTCACGGGTGATGGATGGATTCGACTGCCCAAACAACCCATAGGGAGTCAAAAATCATAAACGAACTGCTGTGACAGGTGACGCTTGAATTCAACAGCCTAAACAGCCCCTAGGGACTCATAAATCATCAACGAAATGTTGTCACCGGTGATGGATGCATTCGACTGCCCAAACAGCCCCTAGGAAGTCAAAAATCATAAATGAACTGCAGTGACGGGTTACGCATGGATTCGACACACAAAACAGTCCCTAGGGACTCAGAAATCATCAATGAACTGCTGTCATGTGTGACAATTTCATTCGACAGCCCAAATAGCGCCTAGGGGCTGATAAATCATCAACGAAATGCTGTCACGGGTGACTGATGGATTCCAGAGCCAAACAGCCTCTAGGGAGTCTTATATCATAAACGAACTGTTGTGAGGGGTGACGCATGGATTCGACAGCCCAAACAGCCCCTAGGGACTCAGAAATTATCAACGAACTGCTGTCACGGGTGATAGTTGAACTCGACAGCCCAAACAGCCTCTAGGGACTCATAAATCATCAAGGAATAGTTGTCACGTGTAACAAATGGATTCGACAGCCCAAACAGCCCCTAGGGACTCAGGAATCATCAATGAACACCTGTCACGGGTGATGGATGGATTCGACAGCCCAAACAGCCCCTAGGGACTCATAAATCATCAACGAACTGCTGTGACGGGTGACGCATGGAATCGACAGCCCAAACAGCTCCTAGACAGTCATATATCATAAACGAACTTCTGTGACGGGTGACGCATGGAGTCGACATCCCAAACAGCCCCTAGGGACTGAAAAATCATCAACGAACTGCTGTCTCGGGTGATAGTTGAACTCGACAGCCCAAACAGCCTCTAGGGACTCATAAATCATGAACGAAATGCTGTCACGGGTGACTTGCATTCGACAGCCCAGATGCGCCTAGGGAGTCATATACCATAAACGAACTGCTGTCACGGGTGACGCATGGATTCGACAGCCCAAACAGCACCTAGGGACTCATGAATCAACAACGAAATGCTGTCACGGGTGATGGATGGATTTGACAGCCAGAACAGCCCCTAGGGACTCATAAATCATCAACGAAATGCTGTCTCGGGTGATGGATGGATTCGAAAGCCCAAACAACCCCTAGGGAGTCAAAAATCATAAACGAACTGCTCTGACTTGTGACGCATGGATTCGACAGCCCAAACAGCCCTGGGGACTCAAAAATCATCAACGAACTGCTGTCACGTGCGACAGTTGCATTCGACAGCCTAAACAGCCCCTAGGGACTCTTAAATCATCAACAAAATGCTGTCACGGGTGACTGATGGATTCTATAGCCAAACAACTGCTAGGGACTTAGGAATCATCAACGAACACCTGTCACGGGTGATAGTTGGATTCAACAGCCCAAACAGCCCCTAGGGACTCATAAATCATCAACGAACTGCTGTCACGAGCGACAGTTGCATTCGACAGCCCAAACAACCCTTAGGGAATCATACATCATCAACGAACTGCTGTCACGAGTGACACAAGGATTAGACAGCCCAAACAACCCTAAGGGACTCATAAATCATCAACGAAATGTTGTCATGGGTGATGGATGGATTCGACTGCCCAAACACCCCCAGGGAGTCAAAAATCATCAACGAACTGTTGTCTCGGGGGATACTTGCACACAACAGCCCAAACAGCCCCTAGGGACTCAGAAATCATTAACGAACAGTTGTCACGGGTTATAGTTGAACTCGACAGCCCAAACAGCC
>Ga0325405_1006900_pt1 | contig 11449 bp, 3 predicted proteins | sample PopdelMetagenome_21_FD_205663 | JGI IMG/M metagenome (GOLD analysis project Ga0325405, IMG submission 205663) | Populus deltoides microbial communities from Bellville, Georgia, United States - Xylem-Control-R2 | ecosystem: Host-associated > Plants > Phyllosphere > Stem > Wood/Secondary xylem...
AAATTAAATTAAGGCAACAATCTATTCTTTAGCTTTAAAACGATTTATTATTTGCTTTCTAGTGGTAGTAGTAGGATGATTGCAATATTTTTTTTTTCATTAACAATAGAATTGAGAAGGCCCGCCATAGACCAAGAGGACAGCTTCAATGAAGCCATCCCAGCCGATGCAGGTGATTACCCGTCGGCTAACGTCTCATCGCCCGCCTAGCACCAGCCAATCATATATGCTTAAGTAACTATTTGGCATCTTAAACTCAATCTATTAAATTAATCTTAAATTTTTTTTTTCTGACTCTTTACCTGTACAAAGTTTAAAATTAACCAATATAAAAGTTGTTCTAACATGACCTAGTCGGATGGGTTTACAACAATATATTAGATTAATTATGGTTTCATGGCTTAACTCTCCAAACCTACTACCCGAATAATGGACTTCATTTGGTTAAAAAAACAAAATTCACTTAATGATATGATAACAAAAATAAACGCTCGTAAAATTAAACACCAACTAAATATCGAATATTTATTTGAGATTGCAATAATATCATAGAGAACAAAGTAAAACAAGATCAATTTAAAATTAATCAAATATTAAAAGATTAAACCTAAGAAAAGCCAAAGAGGATTAAATTGAAAGAATTGGACCAACAACCCACATTATAGCAATTCTTGCCTGAGGGTGCTATCATTCCATGCTCAGAATGTTTTTGAAAGAAACAAAACCAGATAAAGATTCAGCAGTACAAGAATCGATCTTACACTGTAAAATATCAGCACTAAATACTATTTTCTCTTTGCTTTTATAACAATATTCAAAGAGGATAGGTAATTAAATAAAAGAAAATTTTAAACAATGTCAAGATCAAATATTTTTATGTGTATTTATCAAAAAGCTTTTCTCTTTAATTTTTAGTTAGTATTAACAACTATTTTGTTTTTTACAATTTTAATATTTTTTTAACAAATTTTTATCGTATATGATTTAATTTTTACTTATTATATAGAAAAGATCTTATCATTTTTTTTATATTAGGAGACATTTTTCTTAGACCTAATTTTTTTTTATTCAATTGTTTTCCTGTCCGTGTTTTTTATTATCATTTTATTAGACAAAACATTCATTTTAAGATACAATGTTATTAAATATATGGTCCATGTTTAAAGATATATATATATATATATATATCATTTATTTTTTACTTGACTTTTACATAAAATTATAACATTTTTTTCTAAATATATACAAGCTTGCATAATATATTTTTTGTGCTTTGATTTTATTCAATCATTTTCATATATGTCTGTTTTTATTATCATTTGATTAAATAAATAGTTTATATTTAAAAACAAAGTTACTGGACACAACTTAGTACATCATTTATATTTCAAGATCAAATTTCTTACTTAGTATATGATCCATGTTTCAGATGAAATTTATTTATTTATATCTATTTATTTATTTTTCAAGTTTAGTCTATGGTTTTTCTACTGGGAATTTTTTTATGGTAAAAAATATATTAAAAAAACTTGTATATTTATTTTTTTACTAAGAAATAAAATAATTCGACCAATGACAAATCGCAGGTCAAATAGCTAGTGTTTGTGTGTGTGTGGTGTATTTTATTATACTAGTTTTTTCAACAACGTGTATTATTAAAATTTTATTTAATATTTTTTATTATTTTTTTATGAATTGCTTCAATAATTTATAATTAGAAAATAAGAAATTATGTATACATGTTTGTGAATTTATTATATGGACTTCGAGAAATAAGCTTTAAATATAAGCATGGTTAAAAATTATAACAAAACTATTTATATTATATTATCATAATTTTTATCTTTTTTTTTTCAAAACTAAAAGAGAAAAAGAGAGCAACATTTTTTCTTGCCACGAACATGAATAAATATTTTTTTTTCAATTAGAAAAATATATTTTTTCATTTTAAAAAAATAAAGTTAGTTTGATAACATGATAAAAATAAGAAATCATTGGATTTTATTTTAACTACATATAATTATCAATATATAAAATTAAAAACTCTTGAAAAAAACTACAAATAAAAAAAATTTGATTTTTTAATATCGATATTTTAATATTATAAAATTAAAATGTTTTCCCCTAAAAAAAATAACTATTATATTATAAAATTTTTTAATTACTTTTGTTTAAAAGATTTTTTTATTTAGATAAAATCTATAAATAACTCAAACACATAAAGTGTATCTGTGAATAAAAAAATATACTATAATTTTATGAAGATAAATTTTATGAATCATAATCTTTCTTTTTAATTATCAATTTTGATTATTTATATTTAGCAATTTATAAAATCAAAAAATCTTTAAAAAATCAACCTTTCCCTGCTTATTGAATCCCAGTTGGTGCGTGAGGGTGCTATCATTCCATGCTCAGAATTGTTTTGAAAGAAACAAGACCAGATAAAGAATCAGCAGTACAAGAATCGATCTTACACTGTAAAATATCAGCACTAAATACTATTTTCTCTTTGCCATTAAAAAAGTCGTGTCATGGCAACCTTGACAATAAAAATCATGCTATAAAAAAAAACATGAGTGGTATTAAACTTCAAGCTTGTATGGGATATCATTATCAATTAGCATTAATAACATTACTCAAAGAGGATAGGTAATTAAATAAAATAAAATTTTAAACAATGTCAAGAAGATCAAATATTTTTATGTGTATTTATCATTAAGCTTTTCTCTTTAATTTTTAGTTAGTATTAACAACTATTTTGTTTTTTACCATTTTAAAAAAAAATTATTGTATATTTTGATAAAATATAACTTAATTTTTACTTATTTTATAGAAAAGATCTTATCGTTTTGTTTTATGTTAGGATACATTTTTTTAGACCTATTTGTTTTTCATTTTTATTCAATTTTTTTCCTATCCTTGTTTTTTATTATCATTTTATTAAATAAAACATTCATTCCAAGATACAATGTTACATAATATTTTTTTTGCTTCGTTTTTATTCAATTGTTTCCATGTATAACTATTTGTATTATCGTTTAATTAAATAAATAGTTTATTCTTAAAAACAAAGTTATTAGATATAACTTAGAACATGATTTATATTTCAAGATCAAATTTCTTGCTTAGTATATGATTCATATTTCAAGATTAAATTTTTTATTTTTCAAGTTTAGTCTGTGGTTTTTTTGCTAGGAATTTTTTTATGGTAAAAAAATTTTAAAAAACCTATATATTTATTTTTTTTACTTAGAAATAAAATTCTTCTACCCATGGCAAAGCACGGGTCTATATGTGTGTGTAGTGTATTTTATTGTACTAGTTTTTTCGGCAACGTGTATTATTAAACTTTTATTTAATATTTTCTATTAGTGTTTTTTATGAATTGCTTCAATAATTAATAATTAGAAAATAAGAAATTATGTATATGTGTTTGTGAATTTATTATATGGAATTCTAGAAATAAGCTTTAAAAATTTTGTTTAATTTTCTTATAAAGCATTGTTAAAAATTAAAACAAAACTATTTATATTATATTATCATAATTTTTATCTTTAATTTTTTTCAAAACTAAAAAATAAAAAGAGAGCGACATTTTTTCTTGCCACAAATATAAATAAATATTTTTTTTTTCAATTAGAAAAATATATCTTGTCATTTAAAAAAAATAAAGTTAGTTTGATAACATGATAAAAATAAGAAATCATTGGATTTTCTTTTAATTACATATAATTATCAATATATAAAATTAAAAACTCTTGAAAAAAACTACAAATAAAAAAATTTGGATTTTTTTTAATATCTATATTTTAATATTATAAAATTAAAATGTTTCCTCCTACAAAAATAATTATTATATTATAAAATTTTTGAATTACTTTTGTTTTTAAGATTTTTTATTTAGATAAAATCTACTGTTGAATAAAATTTTATTTAAAAGTTATAGTTTTTATGAATTATTTTATTTTAAAGAGTTCATTTTTACTAAATGTGGGAATAATATTAAAGATAAATATTTTATGTTATCTTTCAATTAAGAAGTCCTTTTATATATTAGTAAAATCTATCAAAAAGTATAAATATTTTCATCTAAAGTAGTCAAGATAATGTACGATAAGAATCAAGGGCTACCTCTAAAAAATAAAACAATGACGACTAATTCAATAATTTTCTAAATTTTGAAGTATTTTTATTAATTTTTTAATTTTAATTATATGTGAAGTGAATAAAAATTAAAAATATAGGCATGAAGATAAATTTTATGAATCATTATGTTTAAGGGGGCTTTTTAATATGAGTAACAACTAAAACAATACTATAAATAATCTTTCTTTTTAATTATCAATTTTGGTTATTTATACTTAACAATTTCAAAAATCAAAAAATCTTTAAAAAATCCAAGGAAATAGAAATTGATATAGCATTGGATCTCATATACTAATATTTATATTTATTATTAAAATATCTTCGCCTACTACAGTAGCTATTATATTAAGATATTTATGAATTACTTCAAATAAACTCTACATATAATAACAGAAATACATAGTTATATGATGTGACTTTTAACATTATTATATTGGCATTATAGTTTCTATATATCCTTCTATTTTAGAGAGTTTTTTTTTAACATATATTAAACACATATTAAAGATATACATACGAATAAAATCTTTATATTTATTTTTTCCTAAATATCAAATAATTTCATATAAAAAAAGTTAAAGATAACGTAACACAATAGGTTATTCTCCTATAAAAAAAATTCTAATTTAATAATTTGTTTAATTTTATTATTTTTAAATTTTAATTATATGGAGATGAATAAAAAGTAGAAGTACATGAATCATTTCGCTTAAAGGAGTCTTCCTTTAATATTAGTAATAATTATAAAAAGATTTCAAAGATAAGATAAAAATAATAATCAAGGACCTGATTTAATAATTTGATAAAATTTTATTATTTTAGCTTTTAATTATATAAGCATTTTTAGAGTTTTAATAATCAAAATATAATGCTCATAAGATAATGTATAAAATTAGGGTGATTTAAAAAGTTTATTTTATATTATTTATATTTTTATATGATGTATTGAAAACCTTTTAAAGAACTATTTAAAAGATAAAAAAAAAATCATTCAAGGCAGCTAAATCCAGGATAAATAATTTTTTTATTAATTTGAATAATTACAAGAGAAATATATTTAAATACAATCCTTTGTATCTATACTATCTTACCTTATGAGAAAACAAACCATGTTATGTCCCTTCATTAGCTTTTTGTTAGTAAAATGTTGAGCTCTCAACAATATTTTCTTGACGGTAAATAATTTAAAAAACACTTTAAATCTAGATGGGCATAAAAACAAGCCAAAACAGCTAATAAACTCTTAACCACCCCCACAATTCTCTAATTTGACATGCAAACAACCTTATAATGCAATTAATGCTGTTGCCTTTTATCCATATACGGCATAATTTGCTATCATTATTTTAATAAAGAGATTCTGTGCCATTATTTTATTTTTTTATTTTTAATATATTTTTAAAAAATTTTAAAAATATCAATTTAATTTATTTGTTAGGACAAATACACGTTTAAATCTTTTGTGCTGCACAAGATAAGAGCAAGGGGCACCTGAGGGTCTAAATATTAACAAAATTTTTATTTTGGTCCTCAAAATTTTTGTTGATTTTTGTTGATTTTTAATTTAATTTTTTTAAAATTTTATTCTTTAATATTAGATTTTTTTAGTATTAGATTTTATAATTTATTTCAATTTATTTTTAAAACATTGATAACTCTGCCTCTAAGAATTATGATTTTTCAATGACTCACTCTACTCCACTCTAAAGATTGATATATTCGGTGAATTTTTTTTATGTTTTTAGGTGAACACGACACGCGGGGGGGTGGGGGGGATAGATTATAGGAAAAGGGCCGCAGACAGGTGCTATACATGTGCGGGGCTCACTTGATTTAAGTTGATCAAAACTATGTAAGATAATTCAAAATCGACTCGATCATCTCTTAGAAACTTCGATGTTCATTCATCCAATCGACACAAATGGTCGGAAACACCATTATTCTTTTTTCACAACATGCAATCTATGCATGTCTTGTTCTTCCATTAGCCAAAAATGGTCGGATATATATAAACAAAAACTTAAAAGAAATCAATGATTCAAGTGATTTATTATAGATTGTGAGGTAAAACATTGTGAAATAACACAATATATTTACCTTTTGCCCTTCTCTACACAACAATTGACTTGCTAACGAGGTAAAATTATCTTTTTCAAGTGATCTAAAAGTTATTTGTAAAATGATTGAGAATAATTTAGTAGGTTTACTCTGTTTTGCACACTAAAACTACATCGCTGCCCTTGTAAGCAAAAAAAACAATTGGCTTTTTGTTTAAGGTCTATTTTGTCTTTTCTATTTTATTTGCACAGTAAAATGACATTAATACCCTTGAGAGTTCAAAAATATTGACCTTGATACGAGGTATTTTTTAGTATTTTCCATGTTTTGTGTACTGTAAAATGACAAAGTTAATCTTAGAATGAAAAAAATCTAAAGCTGGCTTGGGATAACATTTTCTTCCTTGAAATGTAGCTTTTTTGTGATGTTTAAATGCTCTTAGAAGCTATTTAGTAATTTAAAGTATTGAAATATTAATAAATCAATAAAAAAACTGACATGTGCATAGCACGTGTCAGCACATGATAGTCCACCACGTCATTCAGGAGGCGTGTGATAGTCCAACGTGTAATGTGAAGGTGTAGTTGATGGTGTGGCGTGTGTTGTTATATTCACGGTGGTTCGGCAACAATAAAGTTTTTTCTCTTCCCCATCTTTTTTCTCTCTTAGGCTTTAATATTTACGCTGAGCCTTTAAAAATTTAGTTGTATTCTTCGAATTATATTTATATTAACACAACTTTTTTTTTCTCTGAATCTTCTATTTTCTTTTTTTCATATCAACACAACAACAAAGGAAAATACCATGCAACATAAAATTTATTTCCCCGTTGAATCAATGCAACAAGTACACAGATAACAGACAACAAGGAATTTAACATAGTCATGGAATTTAACAGAAGATACATACACTTTACTTTTCCTACTAAAATTAAACTATTTTTTTTAATTCATGTTAACATATAATCAATTTATTCTTGACAGATTATCTATTTCATATATAATCCGTGTGTGTGTGTATATATTTTAAAAAATAAATTGTTTTAAGATTATTAGAACACTTTAAATAGTTCATAAAATTATTATTCTTTTTTACTATAGTGATTATATTTTCACATAACATAAAACATGTATATAAATTAATAACGAAAATAAAAATTACGTTGAGATAATGATCAATTCTTTAACCTTAAAATAATTTATCTTCTGCTCTTTAGTGTTAGTAGTGTAATTGCAATATTATTTCATGATTTATTCAATATTTTATTGTTGATATTACAACCAAGAATAAAAGTGAACCAGAATTTATATGATTTTTTCTATAAAAAAATTGATAAAAAAAATAATAGAAAAGAGTTTATAAAAACAAAAACAATGTCTCAGTAATGAGAAGGCCCGCCACAGACCAAGAGGACAGCTTCAATGATGCCATCCCAGCCGATGCAGGTGATTACCCGTCGGCTGACATCTCCTCGCGCGCCTAGCACCAGCCAAACCGCCTCAATCTGAACATGCACCAGACAAAGTCAATGAAAAGACGCCAGGGAGCCTCATCAACCGAGAAGAAAGCGCGGGAGCACCCACCGCGCGAGAAGAAACGCGAAAAACAGAGAGGGTGAAGCCATAGGATTCACACACAGTGCACCGTGTTTTAATGAGCACTCTTAGTTTATTTTCCTAGTTACATTACCCGCGCGATACCGCGGGTTAATTTTTTTCATAAAAAATATATAAAAAAGCTAAGATTTAAAAGTGTTAGGTCTTTTTGTAAAGCTATATATACCCAAGAGTCTTGGGTTTGGCTGCAACGCCTGACTCAAAAGTAATATTTATAATATTAATAATAACATTAAACTTGCATGACCAAAGTTTAAGTGGGTCTGGCTGCAATATCATATCCAATAGTTTTGAATATGGGTCTGGCTACAATATCAGACCCGATAGTCTTGGATATGGGGCTTTGCGAGGAGAGGCACAACAAAATCTCCTCATGAGATCATAATAATCTAATGAAAAGTAAACAAAACAAATCATAAAGTTTAACTCTTAATCAAATTGATATTAAAAGATGAAATTAGAAGAAAAAAACTACTTAAGAAAAAGAAAAAAATTTGAATCAACTGGTTTAACCCGCCAAACCAAGTTAACTCGTTAAACTTGGGATATGTCATAAGCGTGTGATAACTAAATAGAAAAAAAAATTAATATTAACAAACTCAATTAAACAAAAGAAATATTAATTAAAAAAATCAAAGAAAAAAGCAACAAAAAAAAACTTATAACTAAAAAAACCTATTAATTGGAAGAAAAAACACTAATGAAGAAAAAAAAAATCTGAATCAACTGGGTTAACCTGTCAAATCAGGTTAACCCATCAAACTTGAGATTCGTGTCATGAAAGTGCGATAACTAAATAAAAAAAATTTAATATTAATGAACTAAATTAAAAAAAATTAATTAAAAAGAAAAAAAACATAGGAAGAAAAACTAATGAAGAAAAAGAAAAAAATCTAAATTAACTGGGTTAACTCGTCAAACCTGAGATCCGTGTCATGAAAGTCTGATAATTGAATAGAAAGAAATTTAATATCAACAAACTAAATTAAAAAAAAATTAATTAAAAAGGGAAAAACAAAGAAGAAAAAACCTATACGAAGAAAAAAACTAATGAAGAAAAAGAAAAAAAATCTGAATTAACTGAACTAACCCGTCAAATTTGAGATCCGTGTCGTGAAAGTCTTATAACTAAATAGAAAAAAAATGTAACATTAACAAACCAAATTAAAAAAAAATTAAAAAGGAAAAAAAACCAAAAACAAACAAAAGGCATCAGCCTTTTCACTGTGGACTGCATACAATATTAAAAGATGAAATTGAAAGGAAAAAACTAATGAAGAAAAAAAAGAAAAATCTGAATCAACTGGGTTAACATGCCAAATCAGGTTAACCCGTCAAACCTGAGATTCATGTCATGAAAGTGTGATAGCTAAATAGAAAAAAAGATTTAATATTAATGAACTAAATTAAAAAAAATTAATTAAAAAGGAAAAAACAAAGAGAAAAAACCTACAGGAAGAAAAAAAACTAATGAAGAAAAAGAAAAAAAATCTGAATCAACTAGGTTAACCCGTCAAACCTAGGATCTGTGTCATGAAAGTCTGATAATTAAATAGAAAAAATTTATTATTAAGAAACTAAATTGAAAAAAAATAATAAAAAATAAAAAACACAGAAAAAAACTAAAGACATCAACTTTTTCATCATGGACTACATTGTGCAGTCCACAGTAAAAGACTTAAAAAGAAAAAGAAAAAGAAAGGCATACGCCAATGGTTAATTTTTTTTTCTTGCATAAAAAATATCAAAAAATGCTAAGATCTAGAGTGTTAGGTCTTTCTGCAAAGATATACTCAAGTGTCCTAGGTCTAGCTGCAACGCTTGACCCAAGAATAAAATTTATAATATAAATAATAATATTAAACTTACATGACTCAAGTTTAAGTGAGTCTAACCGCAACACTAGACCCAAGAGCCTTGGATGTGGGTTTGGCTGCAAGGTCGTGTCATAAAAGTGTGATAATTAAATAGATTAATTAAAAAGAAAAAAAAGAAAAAAAACCAACAGGAAGAAAAAAACTAATGAAGAAAATGAAAAAAATATGAATTAACTGGGTTAATCCTTCAAACCAGATTAACCTGTCAAAACTGAGATTCGCGTCATGAAAGTTTGATAACTAAATAGAAAACAAATTTGACGGGTTAACCCAGAATGAACTGGGTTAACTCGTTAAATCAGGTTAACCCGTTAAACCCAGGATACGTGTCATAAAGGTCTTATAACTAAATAGAAAGAAATTTGACAATAACAAACTAAACTAAATGAAAAAAATTAATTAAAATAAAAAAAAGCAAAAAAATAACAATTCCGATTTAACTCGTCAAACCAGGTTAACCCGTCAAACCCGAGATCCATGTCATGAAAGTCTGATAACTAAATAAAAAAATTAACATTAACAAACTAAATTAAACAAAAAAAATTCATTAAAAGAAAAAAAACAAAGAAAAAAGGGAAAAAAAACCCGAAAGGCATAAAAAACCTAAAAAAACCAAAAAAACCAAAAAAAAAAGACAGCTCAACTTTTGCATGGTCGATTGCACTATGGAGTCCAAAACCAGGTTAATCCTTCAAACCCGGTATACGTGTCATGAAAGTCTGATAATTAAATAGAAAGAAATTTAACATTAACAAACTAAACTAAACGAAAAAAAGCAACAAAAAAAAATTCTGGGTTAACTAGTCAAACCAGGTTAACCCGTCAAACCCGGGATCCGTGTCATGAAAATCTGATAACTAAATAAAAAAATTTAACATTAATAAACTAAATTAAACAAAAAAAATATTCATTAAAAGAAAAAAAACAAAGAAAAAAGCAAAAAAAAACCCGAAAGGCATAAAACATGAAAAAAAAACAAAAAAAAAGAAAACCGCTAAGCAAAAATAGAAAATGAAAAAAAAAAAGACACCTTAGCTTTTACTGTGAACTGTGTTGTCCACAGTAAAAAACTGAACAGTTTTAGTTTATTAGATAATAAATAGAAATAAATTTAATATTAACAAACTAAACTAAACGAAAAAAAGTAAAAAAAAATTCTGGGTTAACTCGTCAAATCAGGTTAACCCATCAAACCCGGGATCCGTGTCATGAAAATCTGATAACTAAATAAAAAAATTTAACATTAATAATCTAAATTAAACAAAAAAAATATTCATTATAAGAAAAAAAACAAAGAAAAAAGCAAAAAAAAAAAACCCAAAAGGCATAAAACATGAAAAAAAAAAAAAACAAAACAAAAGAAGACAGCTAAGCAAAAATAGGAAAAAAAAAGAAGATAACTCAGTTTTTAGTATGTACTGGGCAGTCCACATTTAAAGAACGAGCAGTTTTAGTTTATTAGATAATAAAATAAAATTATATATATATATATATATATTGATTTATTTATAATTATAATTATAATTCCTTTAGTTTTAGTTTGTTAGTTATCAACAGTGAAGCAGCACACGAATACAATTCTTTTAGTTTGTTAGCGAATCTGGAAAAGAATAAAGTCATCTGTCAAGCTATGTTCACTTTGGTTCGACATTCCTCACCTCTCCCCACCTGAGCTCTCTCTTTACCTCCTCCGCTCTCGGAAAACGCCGCCACCTCAACCAATAAGGCTTCAAATCTCCATCAGGTGCT
>Ga0325405_1006903_pt1 | contig 11443 bp, 5 predicted proteins | sample PopdelMetagenome_21_FD_205663 | JGI IMG/M metagenome (GOLD analysis project Ga0325405, IMG submission 205663) | Populus deltoides microbial communities from Bellville, Georgia, United States - Xylem-Control-R2 | ecosystem: Host-associated > Plants > Phyllosphere > Stem > Wood/Secondary xylem...
TAGTAATAAAATGGTCTATTTAAATCAATATTTTTAATAATTTATTTTATATGTTTATTCATTAGAAAACTTTAATTCATTTAATCATTTCTCGTTAATAATCCTCGTTAAAGAAAGAATGGCGTTAACTCTCAAATATTAAAAGAAAAAGAAAAGGAAAAAAAGAATTGGGTTCACCGGAGGCATGCAATTGGCAGCTCGCCGCCGCCATGAATCGCTGATCGTTGAAAATCAGATTTGCAAAGATGGCCTCAAATGGAAGGGCCGGGATGTTCTTAGGCCTTACCCATTTCTCTCAATCCTTTTCTCATTTCATTCATTACAGAAAAAGGTTAAAGGCTAAAAGGCCCAATTCTTAATGGACCTGTGCCCATTTCCATGACTCCTTTCTTGTTAAAAGTAGCGACGTCGTTTACAACTATACCTTCAGTCAGCTCTCTCCAGGTGGGTGCCGTGTGTAGCTGGCTAGGCAGCACCATGACCAAAGAAACAAAACGAGGCAGAGACGCACGTGTCAGTACTTCATTGGTTTTAGCAACCTAGAGCCTCCTCTCATTGGTTAGTTTGAAGAGAGAACACGTCGCCAAAGTGTCATGTTTTTTAGCGTTTTGGTTTAACTTCCACCACGCCATGCAGTCTCTCCCTGGAACACTAATATTATAGCATAGCAAGAGATCTTATATTCTTTGAGACGATTCGAGAGAGAGAGAGAGAGAGAGAGAGAGAGAGAGAGAGAGAGGGCGTGTGTATTCAGAGACGACAAGTCATTCAACATTGCTCAGCTTTGGCAGAAATCAATCATCAGCAAACCCTAGTGGCTTTAAGTTAAGTTTTGGAGAGATCCACCAATTCTCTCTCCTCCTCCTGCCATCTTGTAATCTTCTCTTCTGAACAATGGCCAACAAGCTCTTATTCTTATTATGCGTGGTGGCTCTATCACACTACGCTCTCGTAGCCATTGCAGGGTGCGCATCTCTTAATCTCTCGCTCTTTTACGCTTACGGCTTATTATTAGAGCGTTGGATTTGCTGATTAATAATAGTGGGTGCAGGAAGAGCTATTACGAAGTGTTGCAAGTGCCGAAAGGCGCGTCGGACGAACAGATCAAAAGAGCGTATAGAAAGCTAGCTTTGAAGTATCATCCTGATAAGAATCAGGGAAATGAAGAGGCTAATTTGCGATTTGCTGAGATTAGCAATGGTATATTTCTTCTTCTTCTTCTTCTTCTTCTTCTTAATTTACTTACTATTTTTTTTTATGTTTATCGATAATCTGATTGATGTGTTGGGTGGGTAAATTAATTGTTCAGCGTATGAGGTGTTATCGGATAGTGAGAAGAGGAATATATACGACAGGCATGGTGAAGAGGGGCTTAAGCAGCATATGGCTAGTGGAGGCAGAGGTGGAGGAGGAGGAATGAATTTTCAAGACATTTTTAGCCAGTATGTTCAATTCTTCTTTTCCAATATCTGCTTGTTCACTTCTTCAATGTTTGTTTTAAAATGGCATGATGCTCATGCATTTCGCTCAACTTTAATCAACAAAGGGTTACAAGATCTTGCAAACATTTTGTTGCATTCTAGTTTTGTTATGAGGTTAGGATCTTTGCTATATTTAGATTTAATGTTCCTTTCGCTGTACTCTGATCTTCAATGTTCCTTTCGCTGTACTCTGTCTTGCCCGCAGCCATTCATTATTCTTATCCTGGTTGTGCCTGCATAAACTGCTGTTTAGTTGTGCTGGTCAGCTATCGCTGTCTGAAAACTAAGGTTACCATCGTACTCATGCACAAGTGGAGAGTGTTAGTGCTGAATGTTTTTCTTTGAAATTAGTGGGTCTGTTATGCGCACATAAAAATTCCATTTCACTTGAGTTTTAGTAGATAACGACATTTCTGCTAATTTAGTATTATGGTTTTGTGTTGTGCATTTGTTTGTGTATAACCATCAATTTTTTTCCTTTTAAATCCTAATGTCAAAATCTCATATTTCTGACCAAATGGTTCTTCTAGATTTTTTGGTGGAGGTCAGATGGAAGAGGAAGAGAAAATCGTGAAGGGTGATGATGTAATTGTAGAATTGGATGCAACACTGGAAGACCTGTACATGGGTGGGTCACTGAAGGTGAGGGACGCTTAAATTGAATTCCATTGGTTAATAGAACATTCTTGTTGTAGAAATTGAATTCCATTGGTTAATACAAACACATTTTTTGGAGGTCCTGTAAACCCTACGTGATGCAATAGTTAAACATTTGCTTTTAGCCTTTCAAATGGGAACTTGCATGTTGTTTGGTGGGATAAGGCTTAGTTGAGTCAAGTCGTTAACTATTGAGTTTCAAGCTCAAGCAGCAGTCTTTGAGATACATTTTGTACCCTACTCATTTTCAGAAAATTGCCAATATGCTATGTAATAGAATGCAGTCAAAGTAGATCATTGCAGTATGTGTTACCAAACTTCGGATTTCACGATATGTTTGGTAAATGTAATGAAATGTAGTGGTAAAAGAAAGCATGAAAGTCTTTCTTACATTACATTTGATGCTGCCAAACCTAGCTCTTTTAGCGTGCGAGAATTGTTTGCATTAGCATCAATTGATGCATCTGGACCATGCATGCAATACGCTTATCTCTCATGCTCATGGAAGTAGACTATTTTGCATGCATGGTCCAATTGTGACAGTCGCCACTGATGCTAGCACTTCTCTTAATGAATATGCAATATGGGAATGTTTTTGTGCAAACATAGTGAGTATGAGCAAACATAACTTTAAGTTGCGGTAATTATATGATTATGTTAGTGTCTTGTGTTCTTCTTGGAAGCTAGCACGGAAAACACGAGCTAAGGGGACAAATTTGTGTATGCTTGTGTGCATTTACTTGCTGCTGTAATCAACAAAAGTTAGGGTCATATCTGTTTTTATTTTCTATTTTGCCCGAGAGAAGAAGAAATTGATTGCAGTAAGATTTTCGATTGGTTTGTTTTTGAGCTTGACTTCTTTTTTTACCCATCAGGTTTGGAGGGAAAAAAATGTTATAAAGCCAGCCCCTGGCAAAAGACGCTGTAACTGCAGAAATGAAGTTTACCACAAGCAAATTGGTCCAGGAATGTTTCAACAGATGACAGAGCAGGTATACTATGACTCGACAATCCTGTTGTACAAGTTCCGATGGATCTTGTTTGAAATTATTTATAAGTAATATAGTACTTGGAGTATATTGACCCCTTGTTGGTTTGAATGTTTAGTTTCACCCAACTCCTGTAAGATTTCTCTCTATTCGTCACATTTCCTATTATTTTTCTTTCAGGTCTGTGAGCAATGCCAAAATGTCAAGCATGAAAGGGAGGGATATTTTCTTACAGTTGATATTGAGAAAGGGATGCAAGATGGACAAGTAAGCTCCCTGCACCATTATGCTTAAGATACTTAAATATTGCTTTCAGATAGAAATTTTTGTTTCCTTTGCTGTATCATTATGAAAGCTGTTGTCAACATCTTTCTCTTTAAATGCTTACTGCCTATCTTTGATGGAAGTTATGTATATACAGTGATAGTAAATTAATGTCTAGCTACGAGCAGCATGCATGACCTTAATCGTTCCTTTGTTTTGGCTTTCCATATTCTGTTTCCATTGCATTTTAAAGAAGGCTTCTTGTTTGTGTGCCTCACATTGGCAATTTCTTTAGATTCCTTAATTGACTTGCCTATTTGGGGATGATGATAATCAATTAGAACCCTCAACTGTTATTTGGAACATTATCAAGCATGGAATTGTGGGTACCATACACCATTGTCCTACTTGTCATCTGAATACGCATTTCCCATGTGTGCAATCTGCAGATTTATCGGTCATATGTTATGCAATTTCAAAATCCATGGAAAATTATTCTCTCACAATTTGGGTGGCAAACTATAACTCTCATTGTTAGATCTGCGATTATGTTTCTTGTCATAATTCTTCCTAATTATTAATCTCGTGTCAGATATTTGGATATGATTTTTGCCAAGAATATTTACAGCAGGGATGGTATTCATCATTAGTTATGGTTGTACGGGAATCCTTATTTATGCCATTGCCATGTCTTTTTAGCATAATGTTACTGTGCATGTTACAGGAGGTGGTTTTTTATGAAGACGGCGAGCCTATAATTGATGGAGAGCCTGGAGATTTGAAGGTTAGTTTTAACACAGTTGTGATGTGGTTTCATTACCGCTGCTGCTGCTGCTACTGTTGCTTTTGTTCTTGAAGCAAAAAATAATTTTATCATGCTTCTGGCAGTTCCGAATTCGGACAGCACCCCATGATGTCTTCAGAAGAGAAGGCAATGACTTGCATACTACTGTCACCATAACACTGGTAAATTTTGTGATGATTGAAGTATCCTTCACACACACCCCCTTCTTTTCCTTTAAATGCTCTATGAGATGAGTTCTGCTTCCACCGCTGAGTTGAATTTATGAACCTTTATTTTTCATCAGGTTCAAGCGCTTGTTGGTTTCAAGAAGACCGTTAAACATCTTGATGAACATTTGGTGGACATTAGCTCGAAGGTAAGTTTTCACATGTTCTTTATAGTTCTGTGTTTGTTAATAGATACTTGACTTCGTAGGTCAGAAGGTTAAGAAACAGCAATGACATGTAAAATTGTGTTCAGGGAATCACTAAACCCAAGGAAGTAAGAAGGTTCAAGGGGAAGGGAATGCCACTGCATTTTAGCAATAAGAACGGTGATCTCTACATCACGTTTGAGGTTCTTTTCCCCGCGTCACTATCTGAAGACCAGAAGACAAAGATCAAGGAAGTTCTTGGCTAGGCAGGCTGTAGAAATTAATTTCTTTCGCGTCCTGAACTGTTCAAATTGTAAAATGGCATTATATAGAAAATCAGAAAGCGGCATGGTTTTTGTTTCTTACACTTTGTTGAGGAGTAGCATACATACTATTTGTTTCGTACACTTTGGGTACTATTTTTTGCCCATCTAAGCTAAGATCTCCCTTGTTTCTTAATGGATTGTTAGTGAAAAGTGCAATAGAAGGTCAAATTAAAGATGAATTGCTCTAGGTGTTCCGCCTCTATTGGAAATGACTGCTTCAGTTTCCTGATGCGCGCTTGATTTCCGATTTTAGATAATTCAACCTGTACTGCCATGGATGCAATTTTATGAATAATCGAGTTCTAAACCTGCGTTATTTCTCATGCTTCCTGAAGTTGGTTTTGAGGACCTTTCAGAGCTGCGGCTTACCCAAAGTAAATGTCTGCTTCATTAGCCTGCGTCCTGCACAGCCAATCCTTCTGAAGTGGAATTTTTGGAATACGTTTATAAGCACCCAAAGTGAGGTTATCTTGTAATTCAATTTTTATTTTCTTGTTTTAATTTGTTCTTAAAGCTACGAGACAATGATGTTTTAGGGCAATAAGAGTCTTGATAAATGAGTTATGGACTCTACTATGATTAATAGCTTTGTTTTTTAAAAGTTTTGTTCACACGAAAAATAGATTAAAATTTTAAAAAATACAAATAAGAAAATTAATGAAAAGGTTAAAGGAAAAAATCCAAAGTCTTATTAAAAAATATATAAAAATATTCAATTAGATAATTTTCAAGAATTTATTTAGATGATATGTCTTGATGGATTTAAATTAAAAGTGAAGACCGATTGCATGGGTAAAAAAAAATATTTTTTAAGTAATTTATTCAGAGTCAATTCTATTTGTATTAAAGGTAAAAAAAAAAAAAAAATTAAACAAAACATTATCTGTTTTTTATTTTAAGATTCTGGCCACCAAGAACGTGGCTAAAAAATCGAGTTGCTAGTTTCTTAACCTCAAGAGTTATTTTCTGGCCTAAAAACACATCAAACATGTAATTGTTTATATATTTTGCGTATTAAAATTATTTTACAGTGGTCACAGTACCTGTCTACTTCAGTCGCTCGCAACAGGAGGCCACAAAGGAGGCCGGTGCAATTACGAGCCCACACTGTTGTTGCCGTGGCTTGTGGTTTTGACATAAATACATTTGATTCTAGTGAGAAACATGTGCTGAATTTATTTTTATTTGGGTGGTGGCAATTGTTATATGCCACTACTTTTAGGTGCCGAAGAGTCGGAGCACATGCATGATCGATGAAGCAGCTCGATCGAGTGTGGCATTAGTATTTGGAGCTAGGATCGGAATTTGGAGTCTTGATCTCGGGTTGTGTGACCGGTTCACCACCAGAAAAGAGGGTTTTCTTCTTTTAATATATATGACGGTAATTTTGGTTATTTTATGAAATTTAAATCTTTTTGAGAAACCAACCTCAGTCCAAACCATCCATTTTACAGTGAGTGAGTGGGGAGATCAGTGCTTACAGACAGCAACGCTTACATTTGGGTCATCGCCAAAACCACACATCATGCGCTGCACTGTTGCATCCATGTATCCATCCATCAAAAAGAGAGAGAAAAAAGATAGCTTGAAAAACATCGAAAGTCGATTCAGTCACTTACACTGTTGTCTTGCTGAAAGATTCCTCGCTTATGCTTACAGTAAGCTTCCAGAGGCTGTGAAGAATGGACCCTCCTCCCCTCCTTTTGGTTTCGATGCACTAGATCTGGTGTAATTAAGTTGCTTTATCTATCTGCCTGCGACATATATATATATATATATATGAACAAGTCCATTCCAACAAAAAAACAGAGGTGCAGGAAATGTTACTATTCATGTCGGAGTGGGGTTGGGATGGCGGAGTTCGAGACCGGCGTCCTGAGATTAGGCCAATAGTAAGCTTTGTCCCAGCAAGACTGTGATCATGCACAGGCGTCGGCCCTGGGCTTTTTTAATCCTCTTGTTAGTAACTTTTTTTTTTGAATCATTGTAATGCTGGTATTATAATAACGATAATGGAATTTTTTATAATTATTCGAAGGCACTATATAATAGCTATAAAAAACTTTTATTTATTATGTTATTATAATAAATGTTATTACTCATCAATTTAATTAATTAATCATCTCGTGATTTCAATAATTTCAGTATTAGGGTACAATTACAACTTAAAAATTGTATTATTATCTTTAAGAAATAATTAAGCAAACGCACTTATTTTCAATAATTTCAGTGTTATGGTACAATTACAACTTGAAAAGTATATTATTATTTTTAAAAATAAAATAAACACATTTATTTTATAATAAGTAAATGATTATGAATTGTAGTTAAGTAAATCCAATGTATAGTAAAAAAATATACAACCCTCCCTCTCTAATTTTGCTAATTGCTCTGTAACTATAAGAATTATGAATATAGAATGGTTTTTGGATATTGAAACGTCGGAATATGAATTAATATGGGATCAATCCTCTGTGCCAGAAAGAAGGAAAACAGCAGGGATTAATCCTCAATCCCACTTTTCGTTTTCTCAGAGTGGCGATTTTCTTACAGTCTGCGTGAAATGGAAACGAGAAATAATTAACGCCGTGTTGAGGACGTTGTTTCTGAGTTGTCCATGGGAAAAGCAAAGCTATTGCCCTTCATATGCTCTCACCGGTCACCACCACCTTGCATAAATTTTAGCACAGAGAAAAGGAATACTTACGACGAGCTTCTATTCCCACTGCTAACACAAGAAGTCAAGAACAGGAGGTGAAGGTCATGGCGATCTTGGATATATAGGGTGTAGAATTAGATCATTGCACCCTAGAACGCTGGAATATTAATTCCCTTTCTTTGAACGATTCACCCTTGTCGGCAGTGCACTGTTTTCCCCTCTGATTGAGCTACCATCCATCCCAGCTCACGCTTGTAACTGTTTCATTTAACTGTGCGCTAGCGATTCACACAGTAGCTACAGCCTTCCCGAATTTCTGCATTTAAGAAGATTGATATCACCACCAGTCTAATCTAGTTATAAATCCGCGATGCCGTTTATTGCTGGATGTCTTGCGATATTAATTTTGGAGTATGCATACATAAATCAACCATATGATATTTTATATTGTAACTCGATGCTTGCTGTGTTTTGTAAGCTAGCAAGATGAGCTCACAGATAAGGAAGAATCCCATGTTCGTACGTGGGGATTCATATAATGGACTGTTCTTCTGTCCAAAAGTAACCAAGGAAAGCCATCATCAGAGCTAGCAGTGATGCACCCCTAAAGGTAGAGGAACTGCTTTCCAGCTCTCTAAGCACAAATGGACTCACCATGTCCACAACACCTTACGACTCTCATCAACCACTATTAGGGTCTTTGCCTAGCACTCCGATGTGGGACGCACCATAATGAATATTATGAGCTCCAATAAGTCAGAGGTAGCACCACATATCATTTTCATGGCACGCAATTAAAACTCGTATATTTATGTATGAATTGTTGTTGTGCCTGATTTTCCATCAACTTGTTTTCTTAAGGACCAACTTTATCATCAATGGCATAGCCAGACACAACAACTAATAAACATACAAGGAAAAGCAATCACGTTTTATGAGGTCATAGCTCCACTCTCCATGAGGTAAACTCATGTGACCAAGTTCATGAGTTTATAATTTTTATTCATAAGAAGAACCATGCGAGATCACAAAACACAAGTTCATACAGGAATAAATATATATTCTTCCACGTACTTCACTTTCATATATATTATTTTTCTTTTTATATTTATTAACTTAGACATTAAAGGTTATCTTATTCTAATAAATACCTTTTTTTCATGAGGGAATTGAATTAACTAACATAAGAACCCTTGAAGCACACCAAAGCTCCAATAACGTTATTCTTGGTACCATTAGAATAATCTCGTCATGACAAATCTACAAATACAAGGAAAGGTCACCAATAGTGGTCGAAGTGGCCACATGCTCCGCTCAAAAACAAATAAGTCACTTATTATCTTTGGACAAATTTTTTTTAAAACTGGTGCTAGTGTACCAAAATATTTTTCAAACTATGCTAGTAAGGAAAAACACCCTACGTAAGACAATTTGAAGATTATATTTTCCAATACCCTAGATGAAAAAAATCATATATGAACATTGATCTAATTTTCATTTTTTTTATGGAGATATTTTTCTACATTTGAAAACAAACCTATTATTTTTCTAGAAGAAAAATATTTTTTTGGTTGTCTTTAACCATACGAATTTTTCTTCTTCAATACATGACAATCTTTTAGACCACTATGTGTTTGACAATATTTCTTGTATCATAAATATTCTAAATTAAAACTCAAAATTATTTTGCCATGATAAATAGGTAATTTTCATTCTATTATCATCAATAAAACTAGAGATTGTTTTTCTAAGGATACCAAAAAAGATCACCAATGATAATTAGAATGGTCTATTGTTGTATATGTTGTGTAATCAATTGGTTGGTTACACTTGGCATTATCTTTATTCCTATAAATGTATATTTATTATTAATAAAAACTTTTTTTATTTTTAATATTTATTTTTGTTTGATTAATGAATATAATATTTGATTATTGAATTTAAATTAAGGATAAAGTCTTGCGACAAAAATACTTTGCAAAAACAATTATAGAGTGGTTATAATTATGAGACCCCTAATATATCAAAATATTGTTCCTAAATGTTCATAATCAATGTTTTATTAAGACCAGATATTAATTAGAGCCATTGAGACAAATATATATTATGTTATTTTTTTATAAAATAATATATATATATATATATATATATATATTCGTATAAATGGTGTTGAAAACAATTATGATTTGAGAGAGCATATACATTTCATGTTATAATGTCTAAATCAAAATTATTGATGAAGGGATATAATTACACTGAAAAACTTCACACTGAAAAGTTAAGTCAACTCATATATAACTTTTCGAATATTTGAAGGATGATGACATGTTGCTAGACACTGTACTTGATTTTCAAATATAAATCAATCAATTTATTGAATTGATAATGAGTTATATTGTTTAATTTATTCAATCCAATTTTATTTAGAATTGCAATTTATATTTAGGTCAACTTATCTAATGGGTCACACATATAAGAAGCATAATTTAGAAATTAAACTGTGATAATTAATCAAGTGTAACTTGATTACAAACAAGTTTTAGAAATTAAAGAGTATGATATAATTAATATAAGGAATTGCAATTTTAGACCTACAAAAATCAAGTAGAGACTTGATTGAATAAGTTTATAAAATTATCCTGAAATAATATATGTGATATTATTCAGGGGATAAATTAATATTTTTTTCATTTATAAAGTTATCAGGTTTCTTTATAAATAGAATGATATACTTTATATTTTATGTGTTGAGAGAAACTACATAAGTTATAGATAGAGAAATACCTTAAAACACAAAAGACAGAGCTAACACTTAATAACATGTCGATCTCTCTCTCCTAAAAGGATTTTAGAAGATTTTTTATTTGTAATTCATGTGGATCACTGTTAGAGAATGAACATTTGGACATTTTGTAATTTGCAATAACCTAGTCTTGAAGAAGTCGATCAAACCTTAAAAAGAAAATATGTTTTTCAGATAATATTTGTTTAAACCCTAAACAATCATAAACTGTCTAATATGATTTTTGAAACTCCTGAAAAAAAAATTAAATTATCATTTTCATTGTATTTATTTATTTTGGGAAACCCAACACCATCACCTTTGGACAAGATTGTTGTTTGAAGAGTTTTAGTTTACCAAAAATATTTTCAAACTATACTATAAAGGAAAAACACCCTAAGTAAGACAATTGGAAGATTATGTTTTCTAATACCTAAATAGAAAAGAAAATGCATATATAAGGTTGACCTAATTTTTATTTTTTGATGGAGATATTTTTCTACATTAGAAAACATGTTTTTTGTTTTAGAAAAAAAAAAGATCCACCTCTCATTATAGAAATTTCTCCTATTTAATACATGATAATCCTTTAGATCATTGTATGTTTGATAATATTTCTCATATATTAAATATTCTAAAAATCAAAATTATTTTTCCATGATAAATAGGTAAGTTTCATTCTAAAATGAGGATTATTAATAAAACTAGAGATTTTTTTTTCTAATGGGAGAAATAGTTAGACTATATTTATGTGGTATATGGTGTGTGTATGTATGTTGGTTACTATACGAAACCAAATATAAATTCCTAATATAAATCCAATAAAGCCACTTAATTGTGTGGATATTAATCGATGATCAATGCAATTAATAAATAAAATTTAAAGTTAAAAATACTTAATATATAATGGTAATTGTTCAAACAAAAGAAAAAAAAAGAAAAAGAAAAAGGAAGGTTTAGTTTGGTTTAATTTATAATGTGCACCCAACTCTCGGTGCCTTCAAAATCAAGGTAATGTGCAATTGTTCATACTACCCGAGATGAAAAGCTTAGAAAAAGACAAAGTTATGAGGTTGATTTAATAGTTAAAGAATGTATGCTATATTCTTTTTCAATTTATCGAGTTCA
>Ga0325405_1006906_pt1 | contig 11441 bp, 5 predicted proteins | sample PopdelMetagenome_21_FD_205663 | JGI IMG/M metagenome (GOLD analysis project Ga0325405, IMG submission 205663) | Populus deltoides microbial communities from Bellville, Georgia, United States - Xylem-Control-R2 | ecosystem: Host-associated > Plants > Phyllosphere > Stem > Wood/Secondary xylem...
CTTTGTGATCTCAGGTTCGAGCCCTGTGGTTACTTATATGATGGTCACTGGAGGCTTACATGGTCGTTAACTTCAGGGCCTATGAGATTAATCGAGGTGTGTGTAAGCTGACCCGAACACCCACGTTAATCTAAACAAAAAAAGAATAAATGTTATTTATAAGATGAATCTACTATATGTCAATCCCAATCAATCTATTTATCTTTTAAAGATACGAATATTTGTTTGGATTCTAGTAGTGTGACTCGTGTTCTTGTGTTTTTTTTTAAGTGATATATTCATATTAAGAGAATTTCTTGGTTTGCAAGATCTAAACCGAAGCAAACCCAAGGCTTGATTTTTCCTGCTCCGAATAAAATCGAGCATTGAAAAATATTTACCTAAACCATTTCATTAAATATTAATCTATTGTATTGTCCAATTGTATATAAAAATAAATAAATTAATATGATTCTCGTTATACTAGGTAGACTGGTTAGAAATCTGTCCATGATTACGAACGAGTCATTTGGGCCAAGGCCAAATACCAGCAAGTACATTGGCGTCGCTCCTTGATTGAAATGCTCGGGCTTGGCTAGAATGTCTGGCTCAAATTGTTCGGAAGCTAGTTGAATCTGGGCGACAGCCCCGCATTCTTTCATATCCTTCATTTTTCATTAAAGAACTATCCCTATCAAATCACTCGTAGTCCTTCTTCTTCTTCTTCTTCCCCACTATCGGAGAGGCAGGATGTCCTTTTTCTTTTTTCTTTTTTCTTTTTTACGTCTTCTTAAGAAAATACACCAGCAATTGCTATTTTTTTTCTTTGTTATTTTTTTCCCCGTGTTTTCAGGATACAAGATTCAATTCGAGTAAGTGCAAAATAATATAAATATATAACTAAATTAATTAAAATCTAAAAAATTCATAAATTGCAAGCTTTTAATATAAAGTTGAAACACTTGCATATATTATAAAACGACACTTAATGTGTGTGTGTGTATCATAATTGCTCTTTACGAGACTATGTATATTTAAAATATTATAGGATCTTTTCATTATCAATGTTTTCAAATATTTATTTTTCAACATAACTAACAAAAATATTGTTCAACCAGTCATTCTCGTAATTAATCATAAATTATTTATTTCGTCTATTTCTCATGATTTTTTTTTCCGAGTTATATTGAAAATTCAACTGCAACTAAACAACATAATTATATCTATTTCAATTTTCATCAACACAACACATACTAAACACACATAACTAACAAACATTTACTTTGATTCCAAAAGTTCTCAACCCCCCCCATTAAGTGACCAACTGTACTTTCACCATAAACACCCAATTTTTCTTCTTCAAATATGCTTTATTTTGAGTCATTTACATCCGATTCCATCACAAGAACATTACATTTAACATTTAAGAATCTTGATTCAAAATTAAAAAATTTTATATAAACTTTGTTAATCTTTACTTAAACTTGTACAATTGAGTTTACAACGTTTTACCTGATAATGATATGAACTTTGAATGCTAACTAGTCGGTGTTTTATGATCCTCTTAATGTTGCGAGTTTTCTCTCTTTACTTATTTTCATGTACTTGATTTTTCCCTTAGTTTTCAAGCTAGATGTGTTTAATATTTATTCTCTCATCTATCTTACCTTAAATCTTGGTTTCTCTTCGAGGTTTTTGTGAGAAAGCTCTCAATATTTTTTCTTTTCTAATTTTTTTAGCGTTGGCTGAAAGGGGAAGAATTTCAATCTTCCTAGTTTATTTACAAAATGCTATTAATGAGCCTATATGTTATTTTTAGGCTGACTATTGATATTCTTACATGACATTTCCAAACTTATATTATCATAAAATTTTAACCCAAGATAAAGCAATGTGTCAAAAACCTCCTCATAATATTTCAGCCTAATTATAAGGTCGAATTGAGAGTTATGTTTGATAACGTAAAACTGGTCAGTAGATGATTTTACATCGAAATCTAAATTTTTTTATTCAATCATTGCTAGAACCATATCAATTATTTTACTAACCTCGAGATCATTTTTTTATTCTAAAATATATTTATTTTTTCTTTTAATCATTTGTTTTATTTACAAACTTACTATAATTTTACAGTAATGTTATTAATTTTTAATCGGAGTTTACATCAACACTTTTTCACACAGTTATTTCTTAACTTTTACCTTTTATTTTCATTATAATTCCTCGAAATTATTTTCTTATTCTCAAAGCACATCTATTTTTTTTTCCTAACTATTCTATCCATGTACTTCATTTGATTTTGATTTTGATTTTTTTGACAGGCCGGATCCGTCCATGCATGTTTCAATGAAGAATTTCTCGCACAGTAAAAGTTTTAACCCTTTTTTTCATATAATTATAAAATCTTAACTTAAAATCAAGAGAGTTAAGACTTTTCAATTAGATCTTCAACGCTGAAAAATAATAATTTTTACTCGCAGATAACCTTTTAGAATCAATGCGTGTCTAAGCATGTTTCAAGCTGTTTTATAGCCAATGTTGAACGCCGGCCTTCTTTGTTTGATTAAGAACGTGGGCTCTCGCAGCACCTTCTTTGTTTGATTAGGCCTTCTTTGTTTGATTAAGAACGTGGGCTCTCGCAGCACTTGACCGGAGCACCCTACAGGGTCCAAAACTGTAATGATTTGCAGCCTTTTTTTGCCCTTTTATTCCTAAGAACAGGAGTTCAGATTTTTTTTGGGCTTCACTCCAATGAAACATATCATGGACACATAAGTTACAGAACAGATTCTCATAAAACTGGAGGGTATTTTTGTCATTCCCAAAACAAGCCAAAGAAGCATAAATTAGAGAGCAAAATAGTATTTTTACGAGACTCAATTAGGATTATTAAATTGAATTACGATAAATTTATCTCTTAACTTTTTTGTTGCGCGATGTGATTAATAATTTACCCTTAAAATTTTTTTAAAAAAACTAGGTGGCAAGGTGTTTTTTTGACTTTTTATATTTTTTCCACAGTATAATTATTTTTCCACCTTTAAAATTTTATTTTCTTGAACTTATGTTTAATGGTGTTCTAGTCATTTTATTATAATTTTTTATAATTATCAAATGGACTTGAAGACAACTAATTCTTTTAACATATATAAAATATATTTTAAAAAAATAATTGGTACGTGCAATACACATATTACACACCAATAAGTGAGAAGAGTTCATGCCTTTAAGGTGGCGCGCACGGTCTCCTTTAACAACCAAGCACTTCTTTTCGCGCGCGGCATTAGGAGTGATGCACCAAAATTTTATCGATGGCAGGGTGCATGTTCGCAGTAAACTAGTGGTGTGGCTTCGGTGGACCTTTTTTTTCTGCTCTCCCTTTTCTCTCTCTTCTCCTTGATAAAAAAAAAAAAATTCCTTTCATTTGTTTTTTGTATATAATTTGTCCGTCATTCTTTTTATTGCTGCTTATTTTATTTTTATCTTTTTTAGATTAATTTTTCTTTCTTCAAAATCATTTATCATCACTTGACTCCATTTAATTTTTTTTTTATCAAATTTGGTATCCATTCTTTTAATTGTTATTTTTTTTATCCCTTTCATAATTAAAATTTCATCACTTTCTTTTTATCATTTTTCTAGTTAAATTTTATTTTCAATCTCATTGCTTAACATTTTATTTCAATTTTTTTATGTCAAATTTGGTTTCCTTTCTTTTTATTGCATTTTTTTCAATTTCATCTCTTATTATTTTGTGATTGGGAACTTCATTTTGTTGTTCCTTAAGGTTTACCTTCTATAAAGTTAGTATCAAGCTCATGACCAGAATTATGAGTTTTGAATATTAACAAAGGTTGACTTTGGTTTTTTTTTTAGGTTTTTTTATTAAATTTATATATTTTTCTAAACTCATTCTTCAACGTTTGATTTATTGAGAATTGCTCTTCATTTTTTTTTTTTACTTTCTTTTCTATGAGATTATTCTAATTCCATACCCATGGTCATGAGGTCAACCAGTTAACCCGAGTTGAGTTAGATTTTTTAATATTTTTTTAAATTGATTTTTTTCACCCTTCAACGTTGTGTTGTTGATAATTGAGTTTTATTTATTTATTTAATTTATTTTTAATGGAGTTATCCAGTGTCAAGACTAGGTCATATATATGGCGTGCTAGGATCATTTTTTTATATTTTTTTTTCTTTGCTTAGTTTCTTTATTACTATTATATTTGTTATTTGTATTATTGAAATTATATGAGCTTATCAAGTTAACAACTCGAGTTTTAATTTTTTATTTATTCTTATAAAAATATTTGCATCACTTTAATATCATATTTTTTTCTACAATGAAGAAAATTCAGGCTGGCTCTGCATGGTACAAAACTTTGTGCGGACCAAAAGGTTTCATTTCATCTTAGGTCCACCGTGGATTATTGCCTGCCGCAATTCCATAACTTTGTGTGGTACTACCGTAGTTTTCTTTTCTATTTTTGTTTCAAAAATTTGAAAATAAATATAGAAAGATTGTTTGCTTTTAAATAATGTAAAGACCAATAATTGGTTTTTAAAAGATGCGGCAATGGCTGAAGATTTCAATTCAAACAAATGTGATCACCATGTTTTCAAATTTTGATATCAAAAACATATTCGGACTCTTTTTTATAAAATTTATCTCTAAATATTATATTTGTCAACTCATCACAAATTAATTTTAATATTATATACACTGTTTTTAACTTATGGGATTTTTAACTTTTTCCTTATTTTAATATTACATTAATAATATAATACAATAAGGCAATGCTCCACATTTTCCCACTGAATACCCTTAGTTTTTTTTTTATTTTTAAAAAAGACGACCGGTCGCTTTCTGAAATTCTATTGACAAGTCCCGATCGTTTCACAAGGAAGGAGACAACATTGCGAAACGATCGCAAGACTTTCTTGAGTTCTGAGGATTAGAATGGGCAGATGGCCTCTGCCATCTTGCATCGGGTCCATCCAGCCATGGTGTCGGCAAATATAAAACTAGATCCAGTTGAATCCTGGCTAATTTAATTCACCCACAAGGATCGCTTTACGTGCTCTGCACGTCGATTTAGGGGTGGAGGCAAGCCAGGAGGGCCGAGGGCCTGGCCCCAAATATAAAAAGGTCCCTCAATCTTGTTTTTTGTACTCAGTAATCCTCTTCTATTTTCTAAATAATAATAATAATAAAAAACTAATTACATTCTTTGCACACATGCCCGTCACACCCAGCGCAAAGCTCCTCCAATCTATAACGCTCACAGCATTGGATGAACGGTGAATCAGACTCTCTTTTCTTGCGATCGAGAGAAGCCTCGTATTTCGGAATACAATGCAAGGTATGTTCAGCTGCTTCCTGTCCAAATCCACACATTTTAAAATCGAGTGCAACAAAACTTAAAGACGATTAATTATGAATGTAAAGCTGGGCGTACTGCTACTTTCTTCTCTCTTGTTCTTGTGATGAACTTGTTCGACCAAGTTTGTTTCTTTGACTGAGATTCGCAGATAACAATGAAAACAAAGGAGAAAAGGAGAAAAAGGGAGCGAAAGCAAGCGAATCTCCTCATTGATGATTGCATCTTGTCTTTTAATAAGCGGGACCTCTGTTTCACGTGTTAAAAATTATTGGACCTTTGTCTTTATACGCAGTGTGTGTGTACATCACACATGATTCCCATTTTGCATGTATATTTTTATATTTTTAAAATGATTCTTAAAAAAAAACTAATTGTGACTTGAAAAGAAAATTTCAATAAAAATACATGCCTTTATATTTTTCACACGAATGTATACAAAATAAAACAACAAGTAACTTGATAAAACTATATAGAGAATTTACCATAAAAGTAATAAAATAGATATTTTATTTTGAATATTCTGTTTAAAAACAATTCTTCAAATTAGGTTCAATTCATAAAATAATTGTTAATATTATCACAAAAACTCTTATCTTATTGAAAAACATGACTAGGATGATTTTTTAAATATTATTTTTATAATTTTATTTGAAGAGAATTTCACTATAAAAAAATAAAAAAAATGGTTAGATAAATAAGCAGGAAATGATGGAGAGCCTAAGAATAAAGTTCTTGCATGAGATATTTTTAAAAAATATGGGATAATATGTTGTCCACGTAGATAGAGATGTATCATCTATTACGATAAATTCCAGCCTAGAAAATAAGGTTTTGAGTAATTGAGATACAAAAACTAAGTAAAAATCTTAAAACATTCTAAAAACCTTAAACTCTCCATTTTCAACCATAGAATATCCTTCAATCAATCTAAAAACTAAAAATCAAAACGAATAAAAAACTTAATGATCCCTAATCTACCTTTTTAGCATGGTTATGAGGTAAATTTACCTTCATTAAACTCTTTTTTTAAAAATAAATTTGTTGATAATAAGAATGATTTTTTTCATGGTCGACCCAAAATTTTATCTATCATCTCTCTTTTCCGGTAACTTTCTCTATCATCTCTTAAAATTCAAGAATGAGAAAAATAAGACTTTAGAATTAAAACATAAACACCTAAAGCTATATTTTGTAAAAACAAAACATAAGAATCAAATAATGTAAAAACAAAAAACTTTAAAGACTGAATTGAACTTTTCCAACCCTAAGGCAACAATGCAATCCACAATATTTTGTAAATTGAATGCAAGGGCTACAGTATATTGTATAATAAGGCAGTGAGCTTCTTCACGGGGCAAGTGCATGTGCTTGTTTTCTTCTTTCAACCTGGTAGGGTAATATTGCAGGTGATGCGTGGACGGAGAAGGTAGATGCAAAGGCAAGGGACCACTGTCTGTTTATTACAAAGCATTATCAAGATGTCCCACTTGCCATCCTCTCTCCCTCTCTCTCTCTCTCTCTCTATATATATATTAATTTAATGTGCTCTTGAGAATGGACAAGCCCCAATACATGCAGGTGAAGTGGTTAAAACGACAAAGAGCCTGTGGTCCATCGCCACTTCGATTCTTTAAATATTGGAGCACGTGGGAGCTAAAATCATGGGCAATTCAAAATATTTCACTTGATTTGCTTTCACTTCTTTCGGATCTCATAAGAATACATCCAAACTTCTTACAACAAAAAGAAAAAGAATCCTTCACCTTCTTTTTTTTTTTTTCTGTTCTTTTAACACACAACTCTAGCTTGGTTAGAATTCCGTGAGCTCTCAAATTGAGAGGGACCAAGCCAGACTCTAGCTCTCATCTCAAGAGAAATCTTCAAGATGGAAACGGTGTCAAGTACAAGATCCAAAGAAATAAATCACATGTAATCATGTGACTAACTAGGTACTTGTACAGAACTAGAAATCCTCATGATTAATCTAGTTCATGTAGCAACGAAAAAGCATATTAAACAAAAAATAAAAGAGCAAACATCTCTCTTGAGAGATTAAAGACATCCATTCCTAGTAGAATTACGCACATGCACAAAATCAACTCTCCCCCTCGCCATCTTTCATGCTGCTGCGAAGTCCAACTACCTTCATCAAGGCCAAAAAACCCATAAATGAACCCTTGAGACCTCTGGTTGGAATGCCAAGAATGCTTCTCAATCAGCGAGGACATTGAAGGTGAAGGCATCGTCAATATTAATTACTTCATTTTTCATTATCTTTTTTAATTAAAAGATGCTACTTTAATTAAATCTCGGTTAACCATGACCGACGTGGTGGATCTGATGCATCTAGCAAACAGTTTCTCATACTCAACATGTTCTGAGAAGCTTTTTAGCCTCGACTCGGCCAGAAAGAAAAAAAATATATTCAACATGTAACAAAAGTCCAGGATTAAGAATGTAAAATAGGAAAGCTAAAAGACTGAGGTCGTTTGGCAGAGGCGGGTATCCAGTGATTGTTACAAAAGAAAGGGAAACAGAGCATCACACGGTTGAAGAATATTAATGGCAGCATTGAATTTGAAAGGATGAGCCTAAGTTGTGCATGCTAAGTGGAAAGCAACCTGGACAAATCATCAATGACAGGACCCATCACCCTTCAAAAATTATCAACTGGGGCCACTTCTCCTATTCCAAAATCGGTTGGTCGCTTTTGTGACACGAACTAATGATATTTCAAAAGACATGTACCCATTTCCACCTATTTGGCAACTGGTTTTCAGTTCTCTCAAAGTTTGATTCAACTAAATTGAGAGACCATCTCTCCTGAGCTTTTCTCATGCCAGCAAATATCATTGCAAATTTGCAACACGTCGCTTTTCCTTAAAATTCAGATAACAAGAGGGTGACATAAAGCATACAACTTCATCCCTATCGAAACAGTTATATCCATACGGCATGTAGGTGGAGGTATTTAGAGCTACAAACAGGAAAAGTGAACAATAAGACAAGAGTGGAAACTGAACCTATGGAGTTGGAGGCCACCCGTACAGTCCAGCATCTGCTCCTTCATAGAACCTGAGCTCAAGTTCCTCCAGCCTTCCCTCATCATCCCACATCTCATCATAACTCTCATCATCGTCATAGTCTCCCCCGTCACCAGCTAAAAATCCCCAGGCCAAGTAATCAGAATCATCTGAATATTCGGAGCAATCTTCTTCCCAATCATTTGCCTCATAATAGTCCTCCATTACAAGAGGCCCCAATACTGTCAGTTTTTGGAACTTCTCCTTGAAGAACTTGTTATCAAGGTTCACATTCCAGCATCCTCTCAAATCCATAAACTCAAGATTGGTACAGCTTGAAAGGATCTGCAATAAACTTTCTGTGCTAACAAGATGGTAAGCCATTTCTAAGCGCTTCAGCTTAGGCATCGTGGTGGCAATAGCATAAGCCTCATCATCTTGGGCTTCCAAGCCTTCTGTATCTAATGGGTGCATATTCCGGCACAGCCCCACAAGCAATTTGCAATGCTTTCCAATTGCCTCTAAAGCACGCCCACTAATTTTATTACAGTAGCTCACATCCAAGAAAGTGACAGTGGAAAGCCTTCCAGCAATCTGTTCAACTATCGAATCACCAATATCACTTCTCGGAATCCGCAATGTCTGGAGGGAACCAGCACTTGCAAAAAGAAGAAGAAAAAAAATAAGACCCATATTGCAAAGTATCAGATCAAAGAACACCAGCATTGAAAGCAAATAGGGTCTGGCTCAAAGTGATTGAAAGCACGTTAAAGTCATCTCTACAATTTGGGCATACCAATGGGAGTTCTAAGAATAAAGATGAGCAATGAAGCATCAAAATTAGATAAGCATTCCCTATATCATTTGAAATTCTAAATGCAAGATGGAGGAGAGTTCTAAGAATAAAGATGAGAAATGAAGCATCAGAATTAGATAAGCACTCCCAATATCATTTGAAAATTCTAAATGCAAGATGAAAGACTAGGAATAACCATTGGAACTGTAAATATCTAGTATAATCTAGTCAATTGAAAGCACGTGGGTGTTACAAAAATGTCAAGTCCAGCTTACTGGTCTGCAAGGAATGAGAAATTTGTATCATTGTGGAGTCCAGAGACACAGAGTTTGCGGAAGGATCCACAGCTTCTCGTGATCAACATTTGAAGCATGCGATCAAGATGATCAGGATGGCACCTAGTACTCCATTCCTCAATGTTGATCTCTTGCCAGCAATACGGCCCTGAAACGGCTCTGCTCCATGATTTGCAAACCCTTGGGACCATGGTTAGTACCTCCTGGAGAGAAAGATTGCGGAAAATTAGCCCGAGAGCATCTGGTATCAATTCATCCCAACGACGATACTCATCTCCCTCTTCCATGTAACCTGACTCCATACAATTAAACCAGTAGTTAGATAAATTTGTCTCTACAGAAAAAGAAATATGAGAAGCGAGCAAAAAAATCAACAATTAGGCAACCTATTTAAGCATGAAAATGACGTTTTGGTCTCATTCAAGAATTTTAATGGAAAAGGATTCGTCTCCAGGAATTTTAAGAGAAATTGCTTGGAAAGTCAATAAAATTCAAAGAATCGACAAAAAGTATGAGAAGAAGTTGAAGATCTCTACTTGCTATCTACTTTTCTCTAGAGATAATGAAAGATGTAATCTTTATACGAGATACCAGTAAAGATGAACAAGAAATTGACAATTACAGAATTGTAAGAGAGCAATAGAGAGTGCATGCAAGGCAAAAGTAAGAGAAGAGGAAAGAGGAAAACAATAAATCGCCAAAACAGCAAGAGAAAAGAAAGGACTAACAAAATGAAGAAATTAGAAGCAAAAGCTACCTTGATAATAACAAAGAAGGACCAAAATTTGGGTTAATCGTAACAAATTACTTAAAATCTACTCTTAACAAGAAAATCTGGCAAAAGACACTAAAAAATCTAAAAGTCAAAAATGAACATTTAAAGCACCTTCACAGATCCATCCAGATAAACCCTCAAAAAGAAACTGCTTGGAAAGGAAAATAACCTTGCTCGCGAGACAGAAACGCAAGAGACCTCATCTACATACTAATGCATGCATCAATTGATAAATCCAAGCACATTATAGTGTCCGCTGAGTCTACTTCACATAAAACATGATGGGTGATGAGGTTTGAGCTAAAACTGTTCTTGGCTGGTGAAAACACTTGACTGTGTTTTTTACATTGCAGACCAAAGTAACAGGCGAGCCAGAGTTTTTCATTTTCTTATAAACAATACAGAGAGAAGAAAAACAACGGCAAATCGGACCATGTTTTTTACACACCTGGAAGAAGTGAACTTTCCTTTTCCTTCTTTCTTCGGGAATTGGATTCTGCAAAAAGGAAAAAAAATCACCGGTTTATTCGCCAGAAACGCAGGGGAAAAGAGGGGAGAAGATAGGGAACAAGAGAGGCAAGAGAAGGAGGGAGAAAGCTACAAGATTATAGACCCATCTACCCACCTAACTAGAACAGCATCAATGCTAGCAGCTGCAACAACAACAAGAGTAAAAACAAAAAAGTGAAAGGGCAAGTGGTTGTGTAGGGAGCTCAAAAACAAGCAACAATGTATTGTACCTTTCGGGAAAGAAAATTATTAAAAGTGACAAAAGACTTTTAGTTCTATCTTCAAGCACTTCGAAACTTTGATTTCAGACTGTGTGCGCTTGTAAGGAATTTTAAGAAGGTAAAATTTAAGAGCGAACTGATTAAAAATGTAATAAATAAATAAATTATATTAACCTCGGCATTACGGTGAATTGGAAAGCCTAACTAATCAGACGTTCATGCTTGAAATGACTAGTTAAAATATAATTTTTAATTCTTATAGATAAATTAATATTCTGTTGCAAATTCAGAATTTTTTTTTTAAATATTATTTGGTATGCTTTCTAACTCAATCATGCTTAGTTGAGAATATTCAGTGATAATTAAAAAAAGATATCAGGAATATTGGTCCATCCCACTATATATCAAATCTAATTTTGCATTAAAAAAATAATTTGCATTCATTATCCTAATG
>Ga0325405_1006909_pt1 | contig 11439 bp, 4 predicted proteins | sample PopdelMetagenome_21_FD_205663 | JGI IMG/M metagenome (GOLD analysis project Ga0325405, IMG submission 205663) | Populus deltoides microbial communities from Bellville, Georgia, United States - Xylem-Control-R2 | ecosystem: Host-associated > Plants > Phyllosphere > Stem > Wood/Secondary xylem...
CACATAATTATAGGCTGCTGTCACTTCAAATATGAAATATCCTCTTCCCCACGAGGCCAAATTGAGGCCAATTTTGACAATCTTTTTCACTGAAGAGGGTAAAATTAAAAGTGCAATCCAATTTTTTTGTTGTGGCAAAAATCCCTATCAAGTGTTGCACTTGATAACCAAATGTTCGAAAATTGTACACACAATTCAAAAGTTGTTACCTTTACAGAAAAGAAAAGGGCAAAAGATTAATGTAACTTTAACCTCATGGGAAAACTATTGGAGGTATGCATTGGATTATAATATTGGAATTACTCCTTTGCTTTTTGACTGAAAAATCAGTTGATTTTTTTATTATTATTATTATTATTAATGTGGGTGTCCATGTCGGCTTGTGCGCAACTCGACTAATCTCACGGGTCCTAAAATTAACGATCATATAAGTCTCCAATAGTCCTGAGGTTTGTGGAACTCAAACTGATGATCTCTAAGGAGCAAATCCAGGGTCTGATCAGTTGAGTTTTATCCCTCAAAGTTAAAATCAGTTGAGTTTTGCATTGAGAAGTAAAGGATCTTTACATGAAATCAATTTATTATTCTTTATTTTTTCAGAGATAATAATATTTGTTTTTAAAAAAAAAACGATGCCACCATAGTGTTAATCTTAAAAGTTAAGATCAATTCCTTTAATCCAGGGGACTTATATAGTAATTGTATTTTACAATGAACAACTTAATTATTCCATTCTTTTTAACATTAGAAAATTTTAGCCTTGGCTTTAGGGGATTTGTTGTAATTTTATAATAGTTTTTTTGTTATTGTTATATATTTCCAAGGGTATTTTTGTTTTTGTACAAATAAAAAAAAAAGTTGTTGACGCGAGTCTTACATATGTCAATCGCTTCATAGCCTTAGGGCGACACGTGAGGCTGACTAGGATAGTTGTAATAGTACTTATGTCGTATCATTTGATTTGTCTCGATATCCTCTTCCTCTTTGAGTAGCTCATGTATGGTGGTTCGATCTGGTTTGATGTCAATTTACTTTTTTCTTTCTTTTCATTCCTTTTCTTTTTTAGATTGCGTGTTGGTCATGCAAAAAATTATATCAGCCCTTCAATTTATTTTTTCTTTTGATTCGGTCCCTCTTCTTTTAATTGTAATTGTTTTAATTACATTGAATATTTCTAATTGGATTTTATTTTTGATTTCATCACTAGTTATTTAATTTTTTTATATATTTTTTTTTATCAAATTTGGTCCTTATTCTTTTAATTGTTATTTGTTTTGTTTTGAATCATTTTCTTGATTGATTCTTTTTTCAATTCCTTCTCTAAGCATTTATTTTCATTTAATTTTTATGTCAAATTTGGTCTTAATTCTTTTAATTGTTTTTTTTATAATCATTTTTATTAATTGATCTTTTTTCAATTACATCCCTAAACATTTAATTTAATTTAATTTTCCCTAAACATTTAATTTCAGTTAATTTTTATGTTGAATTTAATCCTAATTATTTTCAATTACTATTTTTTTTGTTTTGCATTTTTTATTGATTTTTTTTCTTAATTCCATCCTCAATATTTTTTTGATTAAGAATCTTGCTTCTTTATTATTTTTTTTTGCCTTTAATGATGTCACCTCGATCTCATGACCCAAGGTATAGATCTAAAAAATCAGCCCAAGTCACCTTCAGTTTTTTTTAAAAGCATTTTTTTTTCAAATATTTTTGTAGTTGGTATTTTTTTTGCTTTTCTATTTATGGGGTCATTCTAATTTCATGTCTTAGATCATGTGTTTGATTTGTTGACCCAAATTGGTTGTTGGGTTTGTTATATATGTATTCATCATATTGGCAGTTGTCCATTCTTTACATTTTAAGTTCGATTAAAGCTATTTGAAATTTTTCAACCCCAATCAGCTTGATGGCTTGAGTTTGAGTTTCTTAAAACACTAATGTCATATGATTTTTTTTGCATTCGGGATAATTTTTGTTCACCCACAACGTAGTGATTAATCTAGGTTTTGAAGATTCACTTGGTTTTTTTATCCGTTTTTAAAAGGGGCTATGCTCCATTTTTTTTTACTAATTTTGAAAATAACCAAGGTTATATCAAAATTTTAAATTCATTGTTTTTGTTAAATTTATGTCTTTTTTAAAAGTTTGATTTTAAATCAAATTAAATTAGTTGCTATATTGTTTTAGAAATATAGTGTCAAACATGCCACCATCCTCATATTTGTTCTTAAGAATTTTTTTTTTTAACTTTAGAAAAAAAACAAGTTCATTTACACAGTGGGGTCATATCATTTTTTTCCTAACTAAAAAGAATATTAAGATGTTAGAAAGTCTAAAATTTGATGCATCCCAGACTAAAACATTTTTTAAATATTAAAATTAAAATATATTAGAAGATATATTAAGACAAAAATATATATTTTAAACGTGATTGCGATGTACATTTTTATCTTTCATGATTTTTTAAAAATTTATTTTGCGGAAAAAAATAAACTTCGGGACAGAAAAATACATATGCATTGGATGATTTTGGCTTTGGATATCAAGCTTATCTACATTTTATTTTTACTGTCTAATTTTTTTTTTTTTTTTTCATGATTTCATCAGTGTGAGTGCTTGCCTATAATGGGCTTCTCGATTTATAATTGTGATGGGCCAACGAACTTTCTTTATTCTAATCGTGACTGACATGATATGGTCCCACCAAAGAGTATGACTTTAAAAAAAAAATGCACTCTTATTTTTCTAATAAAAAAATAATGAGATGTGACAAACCGCATGTGAATGATTTATTTAGTTAGATATTGTTTTTTTTTTAATTTATTATTTGGTTTTTTTAAAAAAAATAAAAATAAAAATAAAAACATGGTTATTTTCTTCTTCTATTTTTGCTAGAAAAAAGATTATTCCCCTACGCGGAGCGCATGTTATATGACTATTACGTTTCTATGCTAACACTAACCAATGAATGACCAAAATAAATGACTTGTTTTCTGTTTTTTTGCAAGCCAGAAAGATAATGTTATAATTTGACTGCTCATGGTGATGGAAAGAATGAATGCATATTTTCTTTTGTATTAAAGGGTTTGAAAACCCTAAAAGAGTCTACAATTTTTGTTCGAACTTGTACAAGATTATACCTATAAAAGGAAGAAAAAAAAAGAAACTGTATAAATGATTTCAACAGGAAAAGAAATGAAAAAGAACAAGAAAGATTTCCTGTATCATCTTTTCTATTCACAGAAAAGAAAAATCAACTAGGAACTACTTCTACCGAAGCCAATGATTCCCTTTCCCAGGAGGCAACGGGAAGCCTTCTTTGCCATAATTTTTATCCTGCTGACACTGGTATGCCTGTAGGTGGTCTCATTCCCCGCTAAAATTAGTCGGTGTGGATGCCTTACGAGCAAGTAAACCAGTGCTTCTTGGAGACAAGTTCACTTGCTCCAAAGCCCGGAACTGGAGTTCTGAAGGGTAGTCCCTGACACAGCTAATCCGAGGTCCAGCTCCTGTTGTCCATTTGCAAGACACCTGACTCCCCAATTGATATGACGTAATTCCTTTCTTAGAATTAATCCTTTCCATGATTGCTTCATCGGGAATCTTTTCCGCGTCGTTCCCTTCTAGTTCTTCATCAAACATGTTATGATTTGGCTCCGAGGAATGCTGTTCTGTACTTTTCAGTCTCTCAACCAATTCACACCTTTCTGGCACCTTAAGATTAGTCAATTTTCTACCAAAGTTGATGAGCTGCCTTGGCTTCTGTTGTTCCAACACAGAAGATGTCTTTTCATCAACAGAATAGGTATTTTCTGGAGTCAAGTCTTGAACTTCCTCAGTTTCTAAATCATTCGCTGCATGACTCAAGTCCTCATCTGATGAGTTGTTTCTAAGATGTTTGCAGCTTCTTTGTTTGTAAAGGACGTCATCTTCCTCATCCGTAGGACATGTCTGCAATATCAGGGAAATAAAAGGCTCAGCAAATGACTTTCTAGTTCTTATCACTACAATAATAATTTATATCATAACAAAAGAATAAAAATGCTGTAGTTTTTTTTACCTTCACATCTGTGAGATCGACATTGTTTTCTCTGAGGAATGATAGGAAGTCCTTAAAATTTTCTTCTGTAGGCCGATAATGACCACTGTGAGGCCAAACCGCCTGTCAAAAATAGAAAGAAGCCATTGTTAACAGATATGTTGCATGTCAGAAGACCATTAAAGCAAACAGGAGATTTTGCATCAATCCAATGAAAGGATATGTTATAGTTATACCTTAAGAACTCCACCGTCAACAACTAATCTACCAGCAGCAGTTGCAACTCCTCCAGCCAAGAAGCTAGAATGCTGAAACTTGCCTTTCATCTTCTTGCCGACATACAAGGTCTTAGATGTGCTGAGAACAAAAATCCACTTAGCATCTTCTGTGGAGTGGAGAAGCTCCCCTGACTCCTTGTAGACGAGTTTCCCATCCTTGACAACAACTTCATAGGCCTTTCTTTCCATCTGTAAAGTTAAATGTTTATCAGTTAAAGCATTTGGGTTATTACATAAAGGGCTGGGCACCAAAGTGTTGATGAAAGCTCACCGGACCGAGATACTTGATGCACTGTTGTTGAAGTTTTGAACGAGGGCAATTGTCAAGATTCACTTCCTTGCCTTCTCCTATATCTAACCTGCAGTTGCATATGCAAGTTTAAATTCGATTCCATGGTGTCCAGTATCAAAATTTTAAATACCCAAGTAAAATTGATCAAAGAATCTTACCAGTAAAAAAAGGGTTCTCTGCTTTTAGATTGAAGCCATTTAAGGTAATAGAAATGAAGATTATGCCCATATCGATGCCGTGGATCAATCTGTTTTAAACAAGACACAATAAAGATTAAGAATCAGTAAGAGTGGTCGAAGAGCAATGATTAACTAATATCATTTCCATAGAAATCCTTTATTTGACTTACCGCTTCAAGCCAGTGTTGTAAAGAAAGTTTTTGTGCTTTGTCATTCTTTGATAAACCTTTTCCGACCTTTGCGGCCCTTGTTCTTGCTCTTGACCATCGAGAAATGGCAGATTCATGTTTCTCAATGTCAAAGAATGAAATAGAACTCTGCTTGAGCTCTGCAAAATCTAAGAGTTTCCACCTGAGATTATAACAACTAATTTTGTTAGAACAAGGTTGTACATCCTTACATTTTTTGTTAAAAAAAGACCAGGACTAGCAAGAACTCATCAATAGATACATACCAGCCCTGCTCAACAAGAACTGCACAATCTGCAAGCTTTCTCCTGGTTCGGAAGCTTTTATACACCTTCTGCAATTTTACAGCAGCCTCGTGTTTGGGGCTTTTGGGATTAAAAATTGCCGACTTTCGAATCATCTCTAAACTGTCATCTGACATTAGGGGCTGGTTATCCATCTCTTTGCTGTTTATACTAAATGTTTTTGTGGAGGCATCTTTTTCTTTGTCCAGTGGAGAAGCTCTAATAGACATCATTCTTTCCAATTCCCCGCCTTTAAAACTAACTGATCTTTCCACTACCATCTTTCCAGAACCTAAAGATTTCGATATTGCAGGCTCAAAATCTTGATCGCCAAAACTAATCAACCGTAGTGGAGTTTTGGCTTCATCATCTCCAAAGCTAATAGACTTCACAATAACAGATTCCAAGCCAGTATCCACATCACTGTACTTGGAAAATGGGCAGGAGGAGGATATCCCCATTCAAGAAGGGAAGGGTTTCCAGTAATCTGAATTATCTTAATTCCTGTTCAAACAAAAGCAATACACAGAAGCTTAAACGAAATGCAGAAATCTCAGAACACTCATGCTCTCTTCCTAGCACTGTCTAACAAGGTAAATGATAGAAATACCAATAGTCCAACACCACATCACAATAAGAACAAGCTAGAGGCTACAAATTATAGAAACAGGGCAGGGTTTTAACTATGAAGAAGAATTTAACATAGCAGAAAACAACTCCATGGATCTGCAAAACCCTTTAACCAAAAAAAGAAAACATTTTGCAAACCAAAAATAAATTCTTGAATCAAACCCAAAATTCTAAACAAGCACACGGTCACATTACCATGATAGCCACGTAACCATGATAGCCAAAAATGATCTACGCAAACAATTTTCAAGAAAAGGTCTTAAAAAGATAACAACAATCACATTACCATGATAGCCACCATGTAATCAAGACCCAAAAATGGCCAAGACCACAACTTTAGAACGCTGTCATCAAGAATGAAAAAAGACCAAAAATTTACCATTGCAGCAAATCAAGTTACAGAAACAGCAATGAAAATAAAAAAAAGAATCCCAAGAAAATCAGAAGGGAGTGTTACCTTGAATTCTGGATAAACCAGATATGGGAAAGAAAATCCGGGTAAAAAGGGGTCAGCTTATTTGAATTTTGATGATATTTCTCACTTGTTTTTGAGAAAGAGAGAAAAAGAGGGGAGAGAGATCTGAAGCTTTCAAAGGTGAAAACAACAAACACAGAGAGAATAAAAGCTAATGTGGTGATGGAGGAATCAGGAATGTATATATAGGCATGAGGCAGCAGACATGGAAAGTGAGAGTCTTTTAAGACATAGATGGATGGATGGATAGATAGATAGATACATTATATATATATATATATATATATATATATATATATATATATATATATATATATATATGTAGAGAGAGAGAGAGAGAGAGAGAGAGAGAGAGAGAGAGTGGCAGTCAGTCAGTCTTCCGTTTCCGACCAAGAATAGATAGGTTCTCTTTTTTGTTTTCTACAAAAGGATTAAAATAGATAATCTCGTGTTGCAAGTATTAGGCAATTTATTAAAGGAAATTTTATATTTTAGTTAAAATGATTTAAAAATATAAAAAAAATTAAAAATTAAAATTCAACCACCGGAAGACGCTTCTAACAATATAAATTATATGTGTGGTAGTGTGGGTCTCGTTCTTTTTTAAAATATTTTTCATTTTAAAATTTTATAGTATAATTAGGATATTAAAAAAAAACAAATAAAAAAGTATTAGCAACCCAACTTTTACTTCCTTGGACGTTTTCTGGGGACATGTAGGTGGCATCAAGTTTGATGCTGGAATGTGGGATCTATACTGTGGGAAAATGCCGAGTGATTTCTATCAAGCAAAACCAAGACTAACATCACATTTTTTTCCTAATTTAAGTATCTGAATATATCATAATTTGCTTGAAAGTATAATTATAGAAAAAAAAATTTATCACACCAAAAATCTATAAGAATTATCTCTTTTATTAAAAAAATAGAGATAATTACAAAAATCCTCCTATTATTTTATCTGAATTTAATTCACTTTTCCTTTATATTTTCATAAATTATACTTTTTATCATGTAGCTTATATGTTTAATAACATCTTACATCCTCAACAATGCATTTTATTTGAATTTTATACATGTTTGATCCATGGTACAAAGTGTAATTTATAAAAGGATAGAGGGAATATGAAATTTAGATCAAACTATATATATGAGGATTCCTATAACTATCCCAAAAAAAATACTTGTTTAAATATACTGTAAATACATTTATGATGCTCTTATCTATGTCTATCTCTTTTATATGTTGTAAATATATAATAATTATAGTTTGATTATCATAAATTTCTGAAGAAAAAACAAACAAGAAAATTTAATATCGCAGATTTTACTTCTTCGGACATTTTCTAGGACAAGCAGGTGACATAAAGTTTTGATGGTGGGAAAATGTTAAGTGATTTCTTCTATGTTACCCTTTTCTCAAGCAAAACGAAGACAAAAACATCAAATATTTTCCAAGAAAAAGAGCTTACTTTTCTCCCATACAAGTCAATATCACACAAGTCAGAGATAAATTATTTTTTTGATGCATGAAAGTGAGAGATTGGACTTGTTCTTTTTATATACGACATGATATGCTCACCACTCATGTCATTGAACAATACACAGGAAGTTATTTGCTTAACTTCCAAGCTTTCCATTTACCACTAATCTCCTATTCTTTATCTAACTAGAATGAAATTAAGAAGTGTGTGTTTGATGTTGTTGTTAGGAGTGATTTTTAAAAGTATTTGTGAATTGAAAATGTATTAAAATATTTTTCATGATTTTTTTTTATTTTTTATATTAATACATCAATTAAAATCATCCAAAAACATATAAAAATATCAATTTAATTTTTTAAAGTAAAAAATACTTTGAAAAACTTGTTATAACACAAAAACACTCACTTAATCAAGCATTGTTCAAGGTAATTAAAAATATATGCATAAAATGTTTTTGGATAGAATATTTTCTATTATTATTAACGTGGGTGTCCGGGTCAATTTACGCGTACCTCGACTAATTCCACGGGCCCTGAAGTTAAAGACCATATAAGTTTCCAGTGACCATTATATTAGCAACTACTAGACTTGAACTTGAGACCACAGGAAAAACAAATTCTTGATCCAAAACTTTTACCACTATTTCACCTATTAGATAATTAATTAGGGTGGATTAGGCAGATGGCGTGTGAAATATTTTGAATGAATTGTTCAAAATTTTATTTATGACAACAAATTAGTATTATTTTTTATTTTTTGTAGAAAGTGAAAGCTCAATATCATGACGGAAACTTCCATGCATTCTTCTTGAACGATCCACTAGTTGACGATTGAATATCCCAAAAGAGGGATTCTTGATGGGCTAATACAAACAAAAAGTCCTTGTAAAGTTTAAACCTTGCTTTTAGTTTAATCTTTAAAATATACTAATTATCATGCACAAGCAATAGAGCTTTTTGGTGGAAGGCACTTAAAATCCAAAAATATTATCTGTCCCGAGATTTTATTATATTAGGAGGATTGTGCGCATGTATTTTGAGGGAACAATTTAATATAATACACTGCGTTAATTATACCCTACAAATAAATACAATTATGGAAGTTTTACGATTATTTCTCTAAATTTAATTTCCATTTCATTTCATGTTGCTATTATTTTGCAGGTGTTTGTTTAATGTCTCATATGAAAACATAAATATATTTAGTTGAAAAATTAAAAAAAACAAAAATATCAAATAAATATATTTTTGAAACAGTTATGTAATGAATTTTTGTATATTTTTTTCATCCCGAAACAATAATCAAACAATGCTTTATATTTTCTTTAAAACTCCAAGATCTTTTTTTTCCTTCAATTTATTTTTAATAATTTGGAATTTCAACTACATAAAAAATTATTAAACTGTTGAGCTTTTGATGACATTTTTAATTTGTAAGTTGTGGTTTCAAAACAAGGGCAACATTATAAAAAATCTACTAGAAAGTTCCTTTCTTTCTTAATTTATTTTTATTAAGATAACATATATAATTAGCACTAGCTAAATATGACATTTCTTTTTCTAATTTTGAAATTATAGAGATAGAACCTTCTTTAATAGTTAGAAAGAGTTTGGTTCCCCCACGAAAATTGGTGCTGTCTTAATCATAATCATATAAGAAAGTGATATAATTGAATGCTACTATGCCTAATTACGTGATCAAATGATCCCACATAAATTAATTATGTTATAAATTAACTATATCTACAACTAAATATCAAATTAAACAAGAACGGTCTCAAACCCTTTATTCTTTCCCTTAACCTAGCATGCATGCACAAATCAATATTATTTTTCAAAACTATGCTTTAGTGAAATCATCATACTATATATATATATATAAAGTTAAGGCAATTAATGGTGCTTACACATTGATTTTCTGACTTTCAATCTACAAGAAGCAAGCATCAACTGTGAGAAATGTTTCATATCCAAGCCTTTACACTTCACTCCTATATATACACATAAATATTCTAGGCTTAGATTTGGATTGACATTTATTTAATATTAATGCAAAGTACATCACGCGTAGACCAAAAAAATAATAAAAAAACCGTTTAAAGGAGAGTATAAACTATATTTATGTGTCGGAAAGCAGTGTACAGCAAGAACATGAAATTAATTAAATACTAAGTAAACATGTTTATAACAATATCAAGGAAAAAATCTGGATTTAGGTTATTGAGTCTATTGACAGCTGTTCTCATATATCATCGAAGATTCTTCCCGCAATTGTGATAGCTCAACCATGCATTAAGAAGAGAAGAAGCAATCAAGGATTGGTTGACATCAAGCCATTATATATTAACTTCAAGGGATCATGAATGTATTTAAATTTATAATTTCTTTTAAATGAATAAATATAAAACTCTAAAAATAAAGCATTGTAAAATTTTTGTGTTGAGATAGGAAAAACATTATTTATTGAACTAGTAATTACATTCACGGTTGAAATATGATAGTTTGAACTTATAATCTTTTTATAGATATAAGGGTTATGTATTCAAAATTTTATGTGAAGTGTGTTGAATATTAATAAATAATTAAGATCATGAGAGGTTAAATACTTATATGGTTAGTATTTTTAACAATTGATATTAGAGTTTAAGTTGATTATGAGAACACTTCTCCCTCCACAAACAACAACAACATATTTCCTATCTCAACAATTGTGTTTAGTATTTTTATTAATTGATATCAGAGTTTAGGTTGATTAAAAATAAAATAAAAATAATAATGGTTGTCTTAGAGATATTTGTTTATAATCTTAGAGATATTTGTTTATATATACTTTTATAAGATATATCTTAAAAAATATATAAGATACTTAATATAAATATTTCATAAATATCCAAGTTATAAAATATTTAATATAAATATTCTATAAAAATCTAGAATATTTATAAAAACATTTATGGAGATATATACATATCTCCCATTGCTCACATTTAACATTCTACCACTAATGTAAAATCAATGTCCCTTGAGATTAGTTCAGGTGGGAAAGGAGAGAATTAAATAGAGAGCTTAGATTCGATTGTATACCCCATATATATATATATATAGAACTCTAAGCTTTAGCCTTTAGCTCCATAAAAGTTTGACCACAAACGTGATGCCATGTTGTCAAACTTAATTTAGTAGGTAAAGATCTTGGATTCAAGATTTAATTTCGATATATGACCTGTTTAAGCACATCTTCTGAGCATCAAGCTCCACTTTTTGCCACCGCTTGCCATGAAGATATAAATTACTAAAACCTTGTTCTCAAAGCAGTTGTTTTCTTTGAACCCTTTCTAGCTAGCCCATGGATAGAGTCAAACTCCAACCCTAAAAGCAACTCCCTTAGTTGTTTTATATATATATATAGAAAAATAGTAATCAGGAACACATATAATCATGATAATGATGGTCGTAAACAAATCAGACAATGCATTGTCACTTACAACTGTCATTACAGATCTCCATACATGTATAAATTAAACAACATCGAGATGGGTACCTTGTACCGTACAAGCTGGGGGGTGGGGAGGGGGGAGGCTAGCA
>Ga0325405_1006910_pt1 | contig 11438 bp, 10 predicted proteins | sample PopdelMetagenome_21_FD_205663 | JGI IMG/M metagenome (GOLD analysis project Ga0325405, IMG submission 205663) | Populus deltoides microbial communities from Bellville, Georgia, United States - Xylem-Control-R2 | ecosystem: Host-associated > Plants > Phyllosphere > Stem > Wood/Secondary xylem...
GATGACTTTACATGCATTCAAAACAAGAGATAAGGTAGCAGACGAAACACTCTTGTTTGTGTGAAATAGTAGATGTGTTGAACCTCTTTGTCGTAACAGTCACTGCTGATCAAACAAACTAGCGTGGCCTGTGACTTCCCTGTTCGGAGAATACAACAATGGTTTTGTAGCCTATAAGCAACAAAAACAGATTCCAGTCCCTGTAAATCGATTGCCAGTTTATTTTCACATACACAAGGATCACAACAAACAGATTTCAGACCACTTGTAGTAATCTCAGTCATTTATGTACAATTTCTCTCGAGCCTCAACAATCAAAAGCTTTCTCATTGCATATGATTAAGAGTTTCTCAGGAATGCTCTTCTTTACAATCCACATGACAGTTACCATGCAGAATCACTTTTGGATTATGTCTAGGAATTCTACTGTCACATTGCATGTTGCAGTTTGTTATACCTCAAATCAAGTTGACGAGTGGCAGAATGTACGTTCTTCTGAACCCATAATCTCCTTCAAAAGCAGAATTCCTCTGTTTCTTCGGTATGTGCTCTACAGAATATGCTTTGCATTCACTGTTATTCATTCCTATCCATTTGCCATAAACCTTCATACTGCTCGAAGTCTAAACAGATGATCTCTTCTTATGTCCCTGTAATTGAAAAAAAAAAGTAGTAAATTATAATCTCATTTCAAAACCCACGGACTAAAGATTAATTTACTCCTTGCCTTATGAACATTTTGCTGGACTAGCTCCTCCATGTTTCCCTGATAGTTAAAATCAACATTTCCAGCAATTTGAAGAGTAAAGACCATTTCCTTGAACTTTGGCCCTTTTTTATTCGGATTTTCTTCTCTTTTCAGCTTCAAAAGGGCTTTTTTTCTACAGATTCTGACTTGTGCTTTTGTTTTGAGAATCTGGAGAAAAAAAGGATAAAGAAATTAATTAGAAAAGTTTTGACCATCTCTCGCAAATTTAGAAATTCATCAGTAGTAGAGAAATTCAAACAAAAGAAAATTCGAAACAACTGACAATTCACAGGTGCGTAAAAACATTGTACAAGAAATTTGTCATTTGTTAAAATATATTTACAAGAAATTAAAGGCCAAATCACAAGCAGGACATTTATAGTTTACGTACCTCTTTCCATCAAAATAGATGATGGGGATGCGAGAGATATAGTGCCAATCCACTCCAACCTTCCAATGATTTTGGCCTCTCAGAGAACGGCAATCATCCACAGCCAGTTCCTCTAGAGGGGTCATCTGAAGAAGTTGTGTTGGAAGTGCTTCCAACTTATCGCAAAATCCAATGTATAAGCGAAGAAGACATGGCATTACTTCTTCTTCCAGGGCGATCCCAGCATCCCATTCATCCCATGCATACATGTGAGAAAATCTGAGTTCTTTCAGTTTGGGGAAAGCTTTTTTCTTATCTTCGCTTTCTTTATGGTTAGTTTCTATTCCCAAAAATTCATCGCCCACTTTATGCAAACTCCTCATATCCGATATCTCAAGATACTCAAGGAACGGTAGTTTGCCCAATGGAGGCAGATTGTTGCAGTTTCGGCACTTGGAGATACAAATCTTGGACAGCTTGGCTAACTGCATCATCCAATTGGGAATTTTCATCTTGATGCCTCCATAGTGCTCTATCTCCAGATGTTCCAAACTTGGAGGTGGTTCTAAGGCTTGAATAATTTCTTCATCCTGGTCATGTATCAACGCTCTGCACTCTACAAAACTGAGTTTCAAAGTAACGAGCTGTTTCTTCTTTTTAAGTTGTGCCTTTCTGGCCTCACTGATCATATCTGTTGAATTTCCCAACCCACATATCTCAAGATATTTTCGAAGGTAGTTCAAATTTTGCAGATCTCCAAGAGTACTAGATAATTCACGACTATGGTAGGAACAATTCACAACAAACTTGTAAAGTGACTTCAGAGAAGTTAATCTCTCGATTCCTCTTGGCATGAAAGTCAATTTATCAGTGTGATAATTGTTGAGATGCCTCAAGTTGATTAACCTGCATAAGCCATATGGTAGCCTTTGAAGCTCACAGCAACCACTGAGGTTTAGAGTTTGCAGGTTGTACAATTCACCAATTTCTTCAGGCAAATACTTCAAATGCTGATTGTCAGACAGGTCAAGATACCTCAGATGTATCAGCTTGCCAATCTTATCCGATATTTCTTCACTTGAGATGTGGCTCAACTTCAGTGCTCTCAAACAAGTCAATCGACTTAATAAATCGTCCTGGTTTCCTGTTACAATTGGATAGTCACTTTTACAGTAGTCAACGAGGAGGCTACGCAAATTTTTTAAGCTAGCAAAAGAGACAGGGAATGAGGCATTCCTTTCTGAAAACTCTATCTTCAAATGGCGAACTTTGTCCCAAGAAGAGACCATCCCAATCACTCCATGACTACTGACCTCAACGTTAACACAATCATTCTCGGTAAGAAATTGCGCGAACTCGTGCACCAGATCATGCACCTTGAATGCTGCCGTGCTACTATTCCCATCCTTTATAGCATTTTGGAAGAAAGATCGTGCGATTAAGTTTTCAAAGTAGTCTTTACCAACTAATTCCTCTTCCTTAATCTGTGTTGCCCTTAGATAACCTTGTGCCATCCACAAATTGATCCAGTATTCTTGCTCTAACTTCATGCAGTCTTTGGAGAAAACAGCACAGTATGTGAAACAACGTTTCATTTTGGAGGGCAAATCATCATAGCACAACAGCAGAGGAGGATAACCAGGTTTATCTTTGTATTGGTCCCAAGCCTTACTATCCAAGACATGCTGCCGTTCTTCTGTAGAAATTTTGACTTGCAAAAGACTTACTAGAGCCTTTACAAGAAATGGAAGTCCCTTGCAGCCACTGATAATTTTGTTATGAATGCTTACCATACCTTCACTCTCTGTACTACTGTTTCCAAACCATGCACAGTGACTAAATAATGACCGACAATCATCTTCGGTAATTCCATGTAGAGGGAAAAGGCTGGTGTGGTTGCTCATAGAAACCGGAACCATATCACTGCGTGTGGTTATCAACACTTTGCTTCCAGGCAAACCAAACTCAAAGTAACACTTCAGATATTTGTCCCACATAAAAGAATCGATTTCCTGCACATCATCAAGGACAAGAAGAAACTTCTTTCCAAAAACTGCCAAAGCTGTCTCTTCGAGCAGATCATTCAAGCCAACTCTATATGATGATGAAAAACGATTAGGAACAGATTGGAAGTCTGACTTTTCAGCTATGATCTTAGCAAAGGATTGTGAGACGGACACCCATATCTTAAAATTGAACTCTTCCTTTATACTTTTCTCCTCGTAGACTAGTTCAGCAAGATAAGTTTTTCCCACCCCTGCTATCCCTACTATAGAGATGACATCGGAGCTTCGTCCTCCCTGATCAGTGCTCTCCCCCAACAACAACTTCATTATTCTATCCTTTTCCTTCTCTCTACCACAAACTGATGTTTCATCCACAGCAGTTGCAGAATATTGAATGCTCTTTTCAAAATCTGGTTTTCCCCCCCCAAAAAACCCATTTGCCTTTTCATTTAGTTTCTTTATTTTGGAAGCAATACCATCACGCAGACTAACTTGACCACAAGTGAAACGAGAGGAATGTATCTTCAGCTTCCTTTTAGACTTGCTGGGATTTTCATACCCTGACTCTGTTTCTGATTTCAGAATTGCAGTTACCCACTCATCCAACACGTCATCCAATCCATAGCAAATTTCTTCGAATTCATCGAGCCATTCTTTGGCACTTTTGTCCTGTGCATGCCTCCATCTTCTCTCTGCATCTGCAACCTCAAGTTTTACGGACTGGAGTTTGCGAGTAAGATTTTTTACTTCTTCCTTGACACCAACAACCAATCTCACCTCTTGTTTGACCTCATAAAAACGTATTGAACTCAGCAGCTCCAAGAGTTCGGAAACAAGGTGAGCCATACTAGATCAAAGGAATTAGTTTTTTGTCTTTTTTAGGTAGAAATCGAGAAATGAAAGATTACAAATTGAAATACGAGGGCCTTTTATGTTTTGTTACTATGTTATTTTGTTGTCAGCAAAAGAGAGAAGGTGATAGAAAAGCTAAATGTAACTATGCGAGAATAGGAAAAGCTGTTGTTCAACAATGTGCCACCAGGCGTTTTTGCCCTTAATTTTCAGGCATTTTCGAAAACTGACTCGCTTAGGAATCAAGTCAAGAATATATGCTAGGCGTTTACGAGGAAGAAGAGAATGGAATAAATGTGAAGAGAGGGACAAAGGGATGCGAGTTCTTTTAAAAGAATCAGATTTCCTTTAGGAAGAGGCAGAATGACTCCATGGATAGATTTCTTAGAGTTAAACTACATTGGATCCAACTATTTACGGCGCCTTTACTATTTTAAATAGCATAACCGTTTACATACATTAACAAAGACCCAAAGGAGAAGGAAGAGGAGAAGTTACTGTAGCTCTATGAATATAGATTAGTTATTTGACAAAATTAAGAAGGTAAGGTGTTTTAATTGTGTTCTAATTTATTTTTTATTTTTATTTTTATCTTTATTTTTATTTTTGTGAGGGATTTTATTTTTTTAATTATAAATGAGACAGACGATATATTGTTCAACCTAAATTTTTATGAAAAAATAAAGTTAGACAATACATTCTCTATTGAGGCAGATGGTGTATCATTTGTTTTTCCATAAATTTTAGTCGTTGTGATGGTCAAAAAATCAGGGTTGATGTCTTTTTCACCTAAAAACTTATTTTGACCAAAAATATCTTTAAAACACCCTAGACACCTTGTTAAAATCATTAATGACCTTAAAAAAATCTAAAAAGTGACAAAAACTCGAAATTAACTCGAAACTAAAAATCTTCTCGAGCTTAGATCTAGTTTTTTAGGTAATTGAAAGTGGAAAAACACCTAAATGGAACTTCTCTCACCAAATAAAATCCATTTACACCAGGATTGATCACTTTGGCCGATAAAATCGGTGTCAACATCCATTTTCTCTATCCACCATAAGAATATGATGACTCTTTCTCCCCTCTCAAACTTGGAATTTGAAAATAATGAAAATAGAGTTTTGGACTAAAATTGACTTTGTTTTGAAATTTCAAAAATTGAAGGGTCATAATATTTATAACTTGAAAAATATAAGGACTACAATAAGCATTGCTCTCAAAGTTTAAAAAGCCACCCATTTCCTTTGCTTTTTTTTTTTTTCACTTTGGTCTTGTATCTTTTAATCTCACCTTTAACTAACAAATTGACATGCAATCTCATCATATATGGGTGAAATAAAAAAAGGATGAAAAAAAGCATTGTGAACAATAAGTTCATAGTATTTTGTGAGAAGATCCATTTTGCATTTTGTATAGTGAGTTCTCCATTGGGGTATTCTTTTTAAAGGGATAATTACAGAAAAAAACATTTCAAGGTTTGAATATGATCATGTTTTTACTTTCTCGTTATACTTTGAGAAATCACATTTTACATCTAGAGTCAAACAAAAATTTCAAAATGAATCAAAAGTTAAAATTTTTATATATATAATATATATATATATAAGAACAAATAAATCATACCATACTTAACAATCTCTTTGTCTCTTTCAAAAATCACAACCTCTCTTAAACCCTGGAAATTTAAACCAGTTTTGATAGAAGAATCACTCAAAAACCTTCAAATAAATAAGTCCCATATTCGCGTCTTTTAGATGTTTTCCTGTTTTTTTGATTTTTCATCTTTAGATGGTCTGGATCATCCAGAAAATCCACTGCCATTGAAGGGAGTTTCGTTGTTATTTAAATCTCTGTTAAATCCTCCACAACCACCACGACCACCCTTGCACTCACGTCCTTCCCCACGGCCTCCTTTACGTGCACCTTTATTTTTTGCTTCCCTCATTGGTACACTAGATGTTTCATTTTTTGCTTATGTTATGTCCCTTTAGAGTTTATATGTGGAACTCTATAAGGAGTCAATCCTATTGAAAGTAAACCAAATTTTGGTTTTTCTAAAAAAACAGAGGAACTAGTCTATCGGTCGGGAACTGATCAATCAGTTGAATTAAATGAATCAATCGACCGGTTCAGAAAATGTTGATCAATTAAATTAGCAGAATTACTTTTCCTGTTTAGAATATGTTTTCCTTTAATTAGTTTAATCAATTTATTGTCTAGGATTTTAGATCTATAAATAGGCTTATAATCAGAAGCATAGACCATAAGTGTAATAGAGAGAAAATGTGTATTGAAGAGAAAACACTTAATGAAACATTCATTCCTTTCAAACATTATTCTTGTTCTTTAGTTTTGCTTATTGCATTGACATCTATAAACTCCTACCACATTTATTTTCTTTCAACAAGTGGTATTAGAGGTTGTTTTTTATTGTTTGATATGGCCAATACAAATTTCTCACTTTAATATCCTTGTTTGGAAAAGGACAATTATAAAATTTAGTGTATTCATATGAAAGCTTAGCTAGGTTTCCAAGATGTGTGGGAAACAATTAAAAAAATCTTTGAGGAGCTTATGAAAACATTGACTTCAGCCTAAAAGAAGGTTGTGCAAAGGTGTGAAAGGAAGATCAACAAGCACTCACAATCATTCACTAATGTCTGGATGATGTCCCTTTTAAGATAGTAGCCAACAAAACAATCACCAAACAAGTATGAGAAGTTTTGTAACAATTAAACCAAAAAGTTGATAATGTCAGAAAGGTACGCCTATAAAAGTTATGAGGAGGTTTGAAAAGCTACATATGTTTAAATCAGAGAATATTTTAGATTACTTTACTAACAAATTACTTTACTAGAGTGTTGATCATACACAATCAAATGAAGAGATATGGAGAGGAGATGGAGGAAACATGTGTTGTAGAAAAGATCATAGCTCACTATAAAAAAAAGTTTCATTATGTGATAGTTACAATAGAGGAATCATAAAATATGGATTTTCTAAAAATTCAAGGTCTCATAAGAAAACTACGTGCCCATAAAAAAAAATCAATGACATTCTAGAAGATATAGGTGCACAAACACTCCTCTTAAAATTCTCTACAAGAGAGAGTCAAGATGACTCTAAATATACCCAAGGAGGTAGAAGACATAGATAAGGTAGGGGAAGAGGAAGAAGATGAAGATTTAAAAGAAAAGACCGAGACAGTCTCGATAGGTCAACTAGTCGACCGAATGAAGTAAATCGATCGACCGATTTAACTCATAATGGCAATATGAGATGCAGGTTTGACAAAACAAAAGTTAAATATTACAATTATGAAAAGATAGGTCATTATATTAAGGATTGTTGTAATCCAACTAGAAGGGTCAAAGAGAATGTCAATCTTGTTGTAGAAAAGAAGAAAGAAGCCACCTTATTACTAGTTCATGAAGAATGAATGCAAACCAAAAAAATATGGCATCTAGATAATGGTGCCAGCAATCACATTTGTGGAGATAAATACAAGTTATAGAGCTTAATGAATCAATTAAAGGTATTGTCACCTTCACAGATTATTCAAATGTTTCTATAAAAAAAAAGAATGATTGTTATTAAATTGAAAATGATAGTCATCAATTTATTGGTGATGTTTATTATATCGCAACTGTAAAAAAGCAATATATTGAGTTTGGTACAATTATTGGAGAAGGGTTATGAGATTAAGATGAAAGATCATATTTTGATGTTATTTGATACCTATAGAGCTATAATTGCAAAGTAACCATAACAAAGAATAGAATATTTTTGCTAAACATATAGATGGATGTATCTAAATGCTTAATGGTATGTGTGAAAAATAAGACTTGTCTTTGGCATATGAAACTTGGGCATGTAAACTTTGATAGCTTGAAGATGATGACACAAAAGGAGATGTTGAAGGGTTTACCATATCCATCATACATCCAAAACAATTATGTGAAAGATGTTTAGTGGACAAACAATTCTGCAAGAGCTTTAAAAAAGAGCCTACATCTAGAGAAAACCAACCCCTACAAGAGATACATGTAGATGTATATGGTCCAATTTAACCATGCTAATTTGGTAAAATTTGTATTTTCTACCTTTTATTGATGATTATAGTAGAAAAACATGGGTATACTTCTTAAAAGAAAAGTCTAATATATTTAATTGTTTTAAAAAATTTAAGGTAGGTGGTGAATTTTTTTCTAATGAGTTTTGTGAAGATATAGTAGAAAAACATTGTATAAAAAGATTCCTAATAATGCCTAGATCACCATAACAAAATGACGTGGTGAAGAGAAAGAATAGAAGCATTCTCAACATAGTAAGAAACATGTTCAGAACTAAGAAGGTGCTAAATAAGTTTTTGGATGAAACTATAGATTATATTGTTTACTTGTCAAATAAATGTCATACAAAAAGCTTGAATGACATAACTCCACAAGAAGCATGATATGAAAGAAAGCCAAGTGCTACTCACTTAAAAGTGTTTGGAAGTATTGGATATGTGTATGTAGATGATCAAGTAAAGACCAAGCTAGATTACAAGAGCAAAAAGATGATCTTTGTGGGTTATGATAAAAAGTCTAAGGGTTACAAGCTTTACAACCCCAGTGAAGAAAATATAGTGATTAGTAAAGATGTTGAATTTGATCAAGAAAAAGCATGGGATATGAATGTAGATGATGGTGAGAAGTATGAATGTCTACCAATTCTTGATAAGGAAAGATATGAAGATTGTAAAAAACTTGTTACACCTCTACAATCACCAATGAACTCAACTTCACATTTACCTTCTTTTTCTTTACAGGAAATAATCCAAAGATGTTTAGAGACTTCAAGCAAGCAATGATCAAGAAGTTTAAGATAACAGATATTGGACTTATAACCTATTACCTAGGGATTAAGATAAAACAAGAAGAAGATGAAATCTTTGTGAATCAAGAGAAGTTTGCAAAAAGATTCTCAAAAAGTTCAAGATGGAAGATTGTGCAAAAGTGAATACTCTAATTGAGTATAGAGTAAAGATATCAAAGAATAATAAAAAAGATAAACTTACATCATTTAAGAGCCTAGTTAGAAGTTTGATATATTTGACATGGTCTCATCCAGATATTCTCTTTGGAGTATGGCTTGGGAGCAGATTTATGAAAACATCAACTATAACACATTTCAAAGCATTGAAGCAAATTCTTTACTATATCAAAGGTACTATTAATTTTAGCTAAGGATATTTATAATAGTTTTGAACTTGTGGGTTATAGTGATTGTAATTGGGCTAAAGATATGTATGATAGAAAAAAGCACTACAGGTTTTTTCATTTACATTGGAGACATAATATTCACATGAGTTCAAAAAAGCAATTTATAATCACATTATCAACTTGTGAAGCTGAATATATAGCTGCTACAACATGTGTTTGTCATTTTATTAGCTAAGAAGATTATTGAAGGAATTACAAATGCTACAAGATAAGCCTACTCAAATTTATATGGACAACTCATCCATTATTGTCTTAGTAAAGAATCCAATATTTCATGACAGAAGTAAAAATATTGACATAATATTTCACTATCTACAAAATTGCATTATAAACAAGAAGGTTGAAGTCAAGTATGTAAAGATTTAAGATCAAATTTTTATAAAACCATTAAAAATTGATATTTGTGCTAAGATAAGAGATATACTGTTAGTTATAAAAAAAAATCAAGTTTAAAAAGAAAATATTAAAAATAAATTAAATTTTAGTTAATAAGTTCATAAATAATTGATCAGGTAAGTTGGTATAATTACTTTTTTTTATTTATAATAAGTTTTTTTTAATTAGTTTAATTTATTGATTATTTACAACTTTAGGTTTACAAATAAATTTGTAATCAGAAGTAACTGTAAACTGAAATATAATAGAGATAATGTATATAATAAAGAGAAAATACTTAATAAAATATTCTTCCTCTCAAACATTATTTTTAAGTTATAGTTTTGCTCATTGCCGACTGTAAACTCCAACGACACTAATTTTCTTGCAACAAATTCATCTTCAATCAATAATAGTGGGGTAGACACGCTACGGCAAGTTGAAGCCAAGTATCCCGCTTTGCTTTTCAAGCAGCAACTTACAACAAATGTAGAAAAAAAAAATTATGGAATGATTAGGGATAATCTGAAGAAAGAAATCAAGAAAGGGGAGCGAGTAGCCTACTCTTTGGGCATCGATCCTGCCCATTGGAAGAAGACGAGGTTAGCCTTTAAGATTGTGGAAGAAGCCCACTGCACAGCTTTATCAGGATTGTTGAAGAAGCCATGGCAGGGATGCTGACAGAAGGGCAACCTCAAGATTTCTCAGCTAGAGTTAAAGCAATCCTCGAAGGTGATTTATGAGTTCAACTCTATGATGCAGCCTTGCCATCAAATCAGCCTTGATGATGGGGAGAATAAGAAATTGTGTTACGCGCAAAGAGTGCGAGAAATGGATTTCGAGATTGCTAGGGATTTAAACAAGGTGAGGATCGAATGTGTTGTCAGTGAGATTTTGAGGTATTTTTTTAAAAAAAAATTCTGGACTCAAAAACCTTCGAACAAATATAAAATAAAATATAATCAAATTATTGGAGATTTTTGGTAAGTACTATTTTTTTTAATTAACCAATAAATTTGTATAGGCCAAAGAAAAAGAAAAGGAAAAAAACAAAAACAAAGGAGCCGTATTGTGTCCCACCAAAGGGCTGAAACATTGAGAAACGAGACATGATAGGAAAAGAATCTGCATATACAGGGAAAAAGCACACTGTATTCGAAGGTGAAGACATGGTTACTCGTGCTTCTCTGTCCCGCTTTCACCGTAGCCCCATTATTTCCTGAGGGGAAACATCTGACAATAAAGATGGCCAGCTCCATTACAGGGGAGGCTCCTGTCGACACAAGCTGGCTAGCACAAATCATGAGTGGCATCTCTTGCTGTTTATGAGCTTGTTGCTACCGGAGCCATCGTTGAAACTGGCTGGTCTCTAACACTAGGCATACAGGGAGGCGCCTGTCGACACAAGCTAGCTAGCTAGCACAAATCATGAGTATCTTGCCGTTTATGAGCTTGTTGCTACGGGAGCCATCGTTGAAACTGGCTGGTCGGTCTCTAACACTAGGCATACAGGGAGGCTCCTGTCGACACAAGCTAGCTAGCACAAATCATGAGGGGCATCTCTTGCCGTTTATGAGCTTGTTGCTACCGGAGCCATCGTTGAAACTGGCTGGCTGGTCTCTAACACTAGGCATACAGGGGCCATCTATGATTCTAACAATGTTGTAAAAAAAAAAAAGCAGAGAGTTAGATCAAATGTCTCCAAGAGAAATAAAATAACAAACGATTTACGTCCTTTCACTTGAAATAATCTATACAAAAAATTAAGCCACCTGCTTTCCCCATTCTAATTCACTTGCATCCAAGCAATAATTCGA
>Ga0325405_1006914_pt1 | contig 11435 bp, 4 predicted proteins | sample PopdelMetagenome_21_FD_205663 | JGI IMG/M metagenome (GOLD analysis project Ga0325405, IMG submission 205663) | Populus deltoides microbial communities from Bellville, Georgia, United States - Xylem-Control-R2 | ecosystem: Host-associated > Plants > Phyllosphere > Stem > Wood/Secondary xylem...
CAAGAAAAAATATGTACTAATTTTAAGTTATTTTATAAATGGTCTTTAGGAATTCTCAAGTTCTAACTCAAATAAAACTTCGAGTAGTTGCTGAAAACTACCATCTAAAAATAATAATTAATATGATTTTTTTTACATGTTCTTATTACTTTAAATGTATTACAATTGATTATACACTTCATCAATCTTAAGGGATTAACCTGATAATTAAGGAGGTACACTCCTTTTTATTTTTTTTTTACACTACTACATTTAATAGTTTTATTGACGGAATATTCTGTCAGTATTTACTATACCATTCCATCGATGCAAATTTTACCGACAGATTCATGGATGGAAAATGTTCATCGGTAATTTTTTTATATCGGCATTTATGTCGATTAAAAAAAAACAGATGATTTTATAGATGGAAAATGCGAGTCAAAAAATAAATTTACACGCTGACATATACCGATGGAATTATTCTGTTGGTGATTGGCAGTGGTATTTGGAGTAATTTTATTCCAATCATTTGTAAAATACCGACGAAATTATTCCGTCGATGATTTAAGTGGTATGTGCAGTAAATTGTTTCCAACTCTTTGGAATAAACCGACAGATTAAGTACATCTGTAACTCTGTCCGTAATAATTAAAAAATATTTTTTTAAAAAAATCTATTGAACAAAAAAAGAAAATAATTAAAAAAATAAAATTACATAAAATTCAAGTATGTAAAAATAAATTATCTTAATATAAAAGCTAAATATTCATTACAAATTTATATGTTCAAATAAAATTAAACTATAACAAAGGCGGCGCTGGAGTAGGAGGAGGTTGGCTGCTCATGAGACCATACGGCAAAAAAAGAGGCGCACATGTATTATCCATCTGTTATCTCATATCCATGACCATTCAGCGAAGTTCTTTATAATCCGTAGAGAGTCATTCATATTTTTTAGTGAGAAGGGTCGTATGTTTTTGCAAGGCCATGAACTTCTAAGACTGGGTGCTTGATATCGATTGGAAGCTCTCAACGGTTAAAACACTACGGGTCATCCACAAGTTCTCGGCTGTAGTGTTGGAGAGTTCGTACACTCGATTTCTATCAGGTCCACTAGACAATCCTACCTCCATCCATAAATCCAGATCAAAATCCGGGTGGATCGAATGATCACCCCTGTATCTCTTCCTCAACGGGCTGTTATATGTCTCCTGGAAATAAAAAATGAAATCATCAAATTCATTCAATAAAATAATAACTTATGAAAGGAAATAGTTGAACGAACATACAACAAAGTGTTGAGCACAATTGCCGATGAACTGTTGCACCCATTTTCAGTGGTCTTCACTCTACACGTGCGTCTCCACAAAAAGCTCCATTAGGCTTGACTCGTCTCTAAGAGACGTAGCCTGTAAGAAAAAAATGTTGCAAGTTAAATATATTTATAAATAAAAAAAATTAATTAAAGATAGATGTGATTAAAATTAATCTTACCATCTGCTTCACATATGAAACGAACAAAACGGAGTCGCCGATGTGCGTGGTAACCGAACTGTGAATTTGCTAGCTCTGGTTCCCCGCACCTGATTGTGAGCGTCATGTGAAATGCTCAGACATCACGTGCTGAATATATTCCACTCATATATTCTTCGGGGTGTATGGCAACCTAAAATCCTTCCAAACTGCCACGTCATTCCAGTTTGGTAAAGTGTTTTCTCTAGCATATTTTTTAGATTTTTTTATTCTCATACCAAAAATCATGCAACCTACATGATACAAAAGTATTCTATATGACTTGTTGACAAATGAAATTTTAATATTTAAAATTAAAAAAAATTATCGTATTGTTTTTGATGTTACCTAGTTGTAGCGTGATTCTCTCAAACTCTCCTCGCAACATTATCATTTACTAGATCCCACTCAAATTTAGCCTTGCATTAAAAATTTATAAAAAATAAATCAATAATTTCAATAAAAGTAAAGGAATTAACATAAAATATAGTTAAAATTTTAAGTTAACACCAACGTTAAATCTTGTAAACCATGCATCGACATGAGGTTTCCAATCAGAATGTTTGGAAACCTGGCTCCATTCAGACAATAGAATTTCCATCAATGATTTAAATGCTGATGTTATTACTTGAGCAACCTCAATATTTGTGAACTTGGAAATCAATAAATTTTTTGAAATATTAGTTTTTCATAAATTATTAAACACATACCAACTCAAAGCAAAACAAATTTACATTAAAAGGTCGTGCTTTTAATACACCTCGTATTTGCAGGTGAATGAATCCTGCTGTGAAGGGATACTGCCTCTACGTTGTGGAACCACACTCGAAGAAGCAGTGTCGTGAGTCTATGCAGGTGCCTCTTCTTGGTCGGCACCTAATGACATGTTGTTGTCATCATCACTACTAAAAGAATTACTTGCGATCATGTGCTTATGATGTGCAGTTGATTTTCCCCTATACATCTACACAAATTTAATAAATATTTGCATAATCAATTTTGATTTGTTTTTAAAAAAATTGGCAGCACCTCCCCTATATTGGAAACTACTCAAAATTTTCAATCCTGCAAATATACAACATCTATGCCACAACCCAGTTGATTTTATTTTATCTCTACCAATAATTTTGAATTATTCAATTTCATCTCATTTTCAATGTGGTAATGATTTTAATCCTAAATTAATAAGAATTTTTTGTAATTAAATTTAATCTTATATATTCAATTGTATTTATACTATAAATTTGATAATAACAATTAAAATTCTACAATAAAATAAAACATTATTGCAATGTAGACAAAAAATAGACAAAACAAAATAAAACAAAAACAAATATAGGCTTTAGGAATGAAAAATTCTTACCTTAATGACATGCTTACTTTTAGAGTTTATCTACGTGTAATACAAAACAAAATGAAAATACATTGTTAATAAACTGATGAAAAGATGAAAAATAAAAAGAAAATATATCAAAAGATTCACTATATATACCTGTTAATTGTGTTGAGAGAAAAAACCTTTAATTCTACTACGTGGAACTACATTTGAGGAAATGAGCGGACGAGGAGAGGATTTGAGAGAGTGTAAGTGATTATGAGAATGAGAGAGAAAAATAAAGTTCTGGTGTCCTCGTTGGGTTTTATACCACGTTTTACAAAAGGAATCACCGACGGAATATTAAATATTGTTATTTTAAATTATTCTGTTGGTGATTCCCTCATTAAATTCACCTTAAAATTTTCATTTTGCACTAAAATTTTTAAAAAACACTCCAAATTTTTTGAGGTCCGTTCGTGATTCCGTCGATAAAATTGTAAATAGTATTCACAGTCAAAGATGCATTAATTACAAATGCGTTGGAATTCGCAGTCCGTCGGTAATTCCCTCGAGAACCTGCCACTCACTCAGTGGACTTTTAATTGCCATCACTGACATGAGAAGGGGAGCAATTTCCTTCGCCTCTAGAATACACCAACAATTCATGTCAATCTGTATTTCTATCGGTGTTATGCACAGTGAACAATGCAAGGGGAAGGGGAACAATACCCTTCGTATATTGAAGTCTCAACATGCGCATTGCTTTTAACTTTTTTTCTTAAGGTTGAACAAGTACCAACATGAAATTAAACAAATGTTTTCAATTAACAAAAACAATGAAAATACATTTTTAATTACGTTGTATGTGTAATCTCTAACCTCTCGAATGGATACATCCATCTATACTGGACTAAGCCTCCAACTTTTGCTTCATATAGTAAATGTATGGGTAGATGCTCCATCGAGTCAAAAAATGATTGAGGGAATATCATCTCAAGTTTACATATTATTTCGATGATATTCGTTTCAGGTCTCTCAATATGTTGTATCTACAACTTGTTGGAGTATATATCTCTAAAGAAATGATTGATTTTCGTGAATGCATCTCATATCCCCTTTGAAAATAAATCACGATAAGCTAATGATATGAGTGTTTGCATAAACACGTAACAGTAATTGCTCTTCATTCCATATAATTTGCAATTATCTAAATTAACTAACATTGATATGTTTGAGGCATGTCCATAAAAAAATAGAGACTTTTAAGTCCATATTTTTACGATGAAAAAACAACGTTATATCCATTCTAGCCTTAATGTTGTCTTTTGTCTCCCTCTTCATGTTCATGACCGTGTTGAAAATGTTCTCAAACATGTTCTTTTCTATATGCATGACATCAAGGTTATGGCAGAGAAGATTGAAATAAGAAAGCTACCAGAAAATACTTTGTTTTACCTAATTGTGTGTCAAATCAAAACTAGAAAACTTATGCTTACCGGATTGGAAATCAAACACAATGTCACCATACTCTGATACCACGTCATACAATTCTTCACCAGAAAGACGCGAGGGTGCAACATCCTTTTCAACTTTGCTAACAAAAAAATATTTTTTATTCTTTCTATACCTGTGATTCGTTGGCAAGAAACGACGGTCGCGGTAAAAAAAAGATGGTTTACCCCTATTTGTTAGCATAAATGCCTTGTTATTTTCCATATAGTATGGACATGTTAGCTTTCCATGCATGCTCCAACCAGAAATCGTTCCATAAGCTAGAAAATCATTGATAGTTCATATCAAAGCTGACCTTTTAAGAAAATTTTGTTTCGTCTATACATCATAAGTCAAAGCCCTAAAGGACCACAACTACGTCAACTCATCAATCAACAGTCGAAGACAAACTTCTATATTTTGGTTTGGACTATTAGGACCGGGTATGAACGTAGATAAAAACATGAAATTCAGCCTCATACATATCCCTGGTGGCAAGTTATAAACCGTAAGTATAACCGACCAACAAGAATAAGGAGTAACAAATTACTCGAATAGATTGAATATGTATGTACATAACCCAAGACACACATTTTTTAATTCAGTTAAAAACTGAGAATGCACACTGTTAAAGTGTTTCCATGCTTCACTGACGGAATGATGCATCATCACTCCATCCACTACATCATGTGGTTGGTGTTATGTCATGTGCTCAATAGTCTTTGGTTATATGAATAACCTCTACAATCTAGGTGTGATTGAGAAATATCTAAGTTTTTATGTGCTACAAGAATCTTTTCTTTGCTAGTTCTAGGTTTATAACAAGAATGGCCACATGTCCTGCACTCAATCAACTCATCATTTTCAAGATAGTACAACATGCAGAAGTTTGAACATGTGTTAATTTTTTGGTATTCTAGACCAATGGGTTTCATCATGGATTTAGCAGCATAGAAGTTCTCTTCCAGTCTGTTCCCTTCAGGTAAAATGCTTCTCGCTCATTCGATAATTTTGTCATAACTTGCCTCACTCAACCCATAATTCAACTTGATAATAAACACATGTGCAACAACTGATAATTTACTGTGATTTATACAGCCATCTCATAATGGTTCGTCAGAATCTTTCAAAAGATAAAAAAAAATATGGTCGCATCTTCATTAGGTTCTTCATCTATGATTGGACATTGATTAGCATGACACTGATTCATTCTCATCGCATCCATAACCATAGTCTTATAAGGATTATTGTTGTCATTTACAACTCCATGCACGTTGCGAACACTAGAAATTGACTCAACCATCCTTTTTACTATGGTCTCATGAGGAACAAAGGGTTCTCCATGTGCATGCCAACATATGTATTCCTCCATGAACCCTTTGTGTAGAAGATGCATCGTTACAATATCCAGATCAAGAAACTTTTTTATTTTTACACCTCTTGCATAGACACCTAATACCACCTCCATTAATATTTCTCAGATTAGATGTTGTGTAATTAGTAAAACCTTGAACCCTATTACAATAATCCATCCTTTACAATCCTTGAGGTGAATCTCGATATATCCATGAATGATCATCCATGACTTTTATCGAACCTATATCAAATAATGATGACAACATGTATTAATTAACTACTTTAAGTAAATAAATTTGTAAAAATATTGGTTTAACTCAAGATTATCCAACCTATTGTAATACTTCTCTTAATCCATTATCAATTATCTACGTACATACAAATTTATACACATTAATTTACAGAAATTACAACTCGGCAATAAAATTTACTAAATATAAAATGAACCTATTAAACAAGTCATTATTTATTTCATCACAACACACCTAAGTCGGTAATTCGACATAAGTTTTAATAATTTATGAACAAAAATAATTTTACAAAATCTAAAACAAACCATAACGTGTATAAAATCATAAATCAACACAACAAGTTTGTTTGAAAAAAACAATAAAACAAGTAAACACCCAAAGAAAATACATATACTACAAAAATATGCAATAAAAAAATTAACATTTTAAAATTGTGTTCAAATTAAACGAATGGTAGATTTATTTACTTGAAATGAAAAATCCGTAATAAAATTTCAATCAGAATGCAGATGTTGTCAAACAGAGTGCTATTGTGACTGGAAAAGTTAAGGAAGGATGAGTTGTGTTAAGATGAAGGGGGGGTGAAGGGTATGTTGTTTATTTAGTTGTAGAGGGGGTTTTTAAGAAAGAAGGAGAAATAAGGGAGGGGATGGTCGATGGTTAAGTCATATATTAACTATTACCGATAAATTTACCGATGAAATTTTTCTGTCTATCAATTCCTTCTATTCCGACTAGGATTCTCTCGGTCAGTAAATACCGACGGAGTTAGCAATGAAAAAAATTTAGTCGGTAAATATCATCTCAGTATGGAAAAAATCCATTGGTAATTCCATTTGAACTCGTAGATTTTCTGGTAATGTTAGATTTAAATCCTAGGACTAGCATCCATGAATTGTTTTTTTTTTCTTTAAAAATACACTAGGTTGATGTAGGGTTAATCTAGAAAGAGAACTTACTCTCAATAATACACCTCTTATTTTTAAATAAAAAAAATGTATACATTGAATCAATAAATATTAGAGTTTATATACTTTTTAAATATAACATACGCACAATCACATTATTAACCTTGTTGATTAATTTGCCCCCCAAAAACCTTAATATTCTGCATCTGCCACAAACAGCAATCAGCATTCTTCTTGACTAGTTCTCATTAGTTGAGCTTTTTTTCTATTATTTATAATCGTATTAAAAGAGCCTTAATCATAACATACCCCTTATTCATTTTATTACTTTTTTTTTGTTGAGACATTTTATTGGCACATGTTTTTCCATTTCGTGATTTATTTTTTGCATAGTTATTGGAGGAATGAAATGATTGAAGAAGAAAATATACTCATTGCGGCATTGGAGTTATTCTAGTGATGCTACCTTTGTCTAGCACTAAAGGGAAGAGGAAACCATCTATAAGCAGCTTATGTACGTTATCTAACCAAACTCATTTCTCTCTCTGGAGAAAAAAATTGCTCATGAAATGGTTGAAAAATGGCGGGCTGCCTTTGCAATAAAATTAATGGACCACAGTGTTGATAACCTTGTTGGGCCTAATATACAGTGAATTACCTTCAAAGTTCTCAACTGCTCTTTTGCCTGCATGTTGTGTGGCGTTCCATCCTAGTAAATTTGGAGGGAAGTTTCCTGGAGAAGAGATGTTATCAACTAATTCACTTCACAGTATAAGCACCATTGCTTCTCCTCCTCGCATTCTTATATTATATATGTTTTCATTTAGAGTTAGACCTACTAGCACTTGAGTTATACTCTGTAATTGCTCCTCTTCTGATAGCTGTAGGCGTCTTTTCCAGCGTGGCCTCCACTGCTACACTAAGCTGAAACGTACATCTCCATATCCAACAAGCATGATGAAGGTGCCGAGGACAAGAAAAGTAGACGTGGATAGAGAGAGATCTTTTAACATCCCACCACATAACCATTTGTCTATCTAGAAGTGGATGTGTTCGCCATTGCCAACCCAATACCAATAATTATTCTTCAAAGCCTCTCCAACTGCAGAGTCTATGTTGATGAGAGAATTTATGGATTTCTATATTTATAAGGTTATTTTACATAGAAAAACATGTACGTCTTGCTAATAGGGAGTGGAGACAGTAACGACAGGGGATGGAAAGATATATTTGTGAGAATAGATAGGGAAATGAGCTCTAAGATTGTGGGAAAATAAGTTGCAGACATTTAATAGGCAGTTCTTGAAGATGATCATGTAGACTAGCGAGCCACAACCCACGGGCCACGAAGAAAAATAACAAATCTCATATATAATTAATATCAATTATGAATGTGAATAATATTAAATTGATAATCTTTCACGAAAAATAATATATAATATATGGAACTATTTAAATAGAAATTAAAACCGATCTATATATTTTTTTATATTATAGATACTGATAATTACAACTTGAGTACTATTATATATAGATTATCTTTTTAAAAAAAAAAAAAAAACAGATGATATATAATTAAGATTGAGCAGTTATGATTTAAGATGTTCCGGCGATGATGATGATAATTATATAGCAAATAATTATGACAATCTGTATAATTTTAGCTACTTTTTTTTATGCTTAAGATCGTTAGGTGTAATAGTAGAAACTAATAACATCAATCACTATTTACTAAAACCAATTAAATTCACAAATTGAGTATGCATCCCACTGCTTTCCTAGCTATATAAGGCACATATTTGGACGTCCCAACCATTCTTTGCCCCTCTCTTTATCATTTTTGTTTTTCCCTTTCTCTCTGTCTTCTGTACTCGACCACTCGCATACCTTTCATGTTCTTTGATCTTCTTGATCAATGCTAGGAGCTAGCGGCGGCACACGGGGGAGGCTCCATTCTGGCGGGCGTCGACGCATGCACATGAAATGTGCATATCCTTTACAGGAGCTATCGTTTGATTCTCTTCTTTCCAATTTCTTCATCAACGTCATTGTATTTGGTGGAAATTTGATGTTGGCAGAGCTCAATCAAATCAAAGCACTCAATGGCTGGGTTCTTTCATCTGATTGAGCCGTGCCAATATCGCATTAAATCTCTATCTATCACATGAAAAATACACTCGGTAAAAACCAAAAGATAAGCTACTAATTTCGGTTTTACGTTGTATCTTCTGATACATCCATGGCTAGCTTGTGTTGTGTGCTTTGATATTCTCGGATAGCTGTCAAGTGTTCATCGAGTCATGTGGCTAGATTGGTCTGATTAATCTTCGTCAAATAGTGGAGGATTAATTATATTTCTTCGAAGGGATTCGTAGATATCTCAATGCTGTGAATATTGGGAAAAAAGAGAAATCATTCCAAACTTTTTGAGCAAAACTGATAAAATGCTACACAAAAATTCAATGTTATGCTGATGTACAAGTTGCTGTTTTAAATGTGGATTCTTTTGAACTGTTTAGTTCCTTTCTTCCATCTTTCCAGAGAAGAAAGGGGAGAATTCTGATTCCGTAGAATTATTACAAGGGTCCCAGCCGAGCCGGTTGTAGCGCAATTATGATTTGTTTTTCTTCTCCTTTTTTCTTACAAAAATATAAAGCTTTTGAAAATTAAAAATAAAATAATCAATCAAATATTTATACTATTATACTTTTTCTCTCGATTCAATAATTACACGTCCTTTACACGATATATTACATATTTTAATTAATCAGTACTTAATTTTTTTTAAAGTTAGATTAGAATTTCGTTTCAATAGGGTAGGCATAGAGATTAAAAAATCTATGCTTTTAATTTGTTTCTAATTAATTTAATAAACAAAGTATATAACTTTCAAGGAACACTTCTTATGGAATTGATCATAGAGAACATTATTTAATAAAAAAATATTACTCATTATCTAATGACAATCAACATTAGTGGGGCTAAATTCGGTTTGCAGGACAATCTTTGAAGATATATTAGTGAAAAGGAACATCAATTAATTTATTAATTAATATCAACTATAATGTGTTATTCCTTTTTTACCCATAAATTAATATATATTCGATCAAATATGAGTTCAGGGCTCAAAAAACACGTGCCAAAGTAGATAGAAAACGCTCCTGCGGAATAACGAGGCCGGGTATTTAATTACCTGACAGCTGACGTTTTTGTAGAAGAAAATACAAAGACAGTGATTGACCTGTCGGGCTCCATTGCACCGTAGAATTGAAAGTGCATGTTACAGTCTAGCTATGCACAGAACCAACTGCTTGAAGCGATTAGGATTCCAGCTGAGGCTTGACATTAATTAGTAGGAAATATCTGCAATGAAAATTCTCCTGAAAATACAAGAATTAATATTTTAACTCTTAAAATTAAATTTAATTCCAAGAATTCTAAATACCTCTAACATAAAATCTACGTCGAAAATTGAGAGTAATTAATTATTAATGATGGTTTCAATAATTTATTCATTTTATATAGCAAAATATTTATTTTTCTAAAATAAATGACTTGAGTATTAATATAATGTACAATTTTCAAATAGATTAATTAATGAAGTAAAATGCCCCTTTTTTCAACACAAGACAAAGTGTCTTTGGTGTATTCATCAAGCATTATCTAAATGCTCTTAGAAGCCTCCTTTACGGCTTTCGGATTGAGTGGAAAGAGAATAGAAATCAAATATTCAGGAAATAGCCAATTAAATTAATTAAAGATATCAAATGAGTACTCTTTTGTATGTGGTTTTTAAATTTTAAATAATTAATTTTAATAATAAATAAATGTGGTGGATATGTCATCATACTGACATGTCAATTTAACAACTATATATGTCAGCATTGTATTTCACATAATCTAACAAAAACTCTTGATTAGACAAAATTTGAAAGATTGCACACTTATATAGAGAAAAACAAAAGTTGAGACACTTAAATAAAAAAAAAAACGCGTTCACGACCATTATTTTTTAAAAGTTGAGACACTAAAAAAATAAAATTGAGACCATTACTTTTTAAAATATTTTTTTGCTTAGAAATATATTAAAAAAATATTTTTTTTATTTTTTAAAAATTATTTTTAATATCAGCACATCAAAATAATTTGAAAAAACTATAAAATTTATATTTAAAAAAAATTTAAATTTTTTTAAAAAACTTTTAAAAAGTAAAAACAAATAAAAATGTTGTTGAACAAGTTTCGTACCCGGGATCTTTTCTAGTTTCTTTTTTTGCTCTTTTTTCATGTGCATCCCAAAAGTAGCTTTGTGACATGACCGGATCATTAAATTGTGCAATGGATCGAGGGAAATTGAGATTGCAAAACATGAGGTTTCGCTGAATTCACCTTTAGTTGGCTAGAGGAGACCTCATCGATACCAGTGGTTTTTTTTTTTTTAAAAAAAAAAGTTAATTACCAAAAAATTATTTTACTTTAATAATTTAAATTATTAAATAAAATTTTAAAATATATTTTATATTATTTTTTAATACATTCTTTTAAATAAAAGTTTCTTTAACTTAAAATTTACACAAGATTATATTATTTTATACTTAGTTTCCATCAAATAAAATA
>Ga0325405_1006917_pt1 | contig 11432 bp, 8 predicted proteins | sample PopdelMetagenome_21_FD_205663 | JGI IMG/M metagenome (GOLD analysis project Ga0325405, IMG submission 205663) | Populus deltoides microbial communities from Bellville, Georgia, United States - Xylem-Control-R2 | ecosystem: Host-associated > Plants > Phyllosphere > Stem > Wood/Secondary xylem...
TTACTTTTAAACCAAACATAAATTTAATTTTTAATTAAAACCCTTTCTCATTTTTTTAACTATTTAGTTTAAGTAATTGATATTTTTGATGGTTTTTATAATTTCATAATATCCAAAGAGATTATTTTAATTTATTTTTAAGTATTTTTAATTAAATTTTAGATAACTAAGTTGGATTTGCATGATAATTTATAAAAATAAAAATCATATGCGTGTAGCAACTAAAGTTAACCTCTAAGAAAAATAAAAAGCATATGAAATAAAAAAAAAAAATCACAATAAAATATTTACATTTATTTTTCACTAAGAAGATTCTAATAATTAGAATCCACAACTCTTTTAATAATTTAATAATTTGTTAGCTAAACATATACATCATTCATCATATTCCCCAATTAAAAAACTTTTATGGCATAAAAATAAAAAGCATCCATAACGGCTATGTAATTTTATTTATACTATAAATTAATTTGAAGTCTGACCCACGGCTAGCTGTTATAAATTATAAGGACTAGTATTCACCTAATTAATAAAACCTGATGTTTTTATTCCAAGGAAATTGAAGAGGCCCAAAATCGAGGCGGGAAATGCAAACAAACTCAAAATTAAAAAGGTAGTTCACTCACTCTACCACCACTCAGTACTCAGAAATTCCTAACCCTCGCCGGAGAAATGAGAGGCGCAAGTCATCGCCGCCCAACAAACTCTTTCAACCCACAGCCGACGCCCGATCACCACCGCCATCAATACGCCACCAACACCTCCCGCGACTCCGATGCCAGTTTCGCCAGCAGTCGCCCATCATCCATCGGCGTTGGACGCACCGCCGACCCATATACTGAAAAGGCCCACCAGGCCTCCGCGATTCGCGCAATCAACGCTTACCTCTCCTCGCACTCCTCCAAACTCTTGCCACCTAACTCAACCCCCTCCGGTAAAGATATCACCGAAACCCTAAAATACCTCCTCCACCAACTCGATTACGAATCGACGAAACTTGAGGATGATCTAGCTTCCATCTTGAAATCCCTCAATTGCCCCTTCAAATTCAACAAATCTACACTCCGTGCCCCCAATACTCCTCACAATTGGCCTTCCTATGTAGCCATAATCCACTGGCTAGTCCAGCTTGCGATGTATAGAGAGGATTTGGCGGCCAAGACGGGATCTTTGGTCGAAAACAACAGCATGTTTATGTATGCTTTGGATAGTTACCTGAATTATATTCGCGGCAATGATGATTCGGTGTTGGAATTGGATAACGAATTTATGGGGAAGCTAGGGAAAGAGAGGGAGTCTGTGTTGGAAAATGTTAGGGTTTTGGAAGCGAGTCTTAAAGAAACTGAGGCAAAAGCGGAGGCATTGAGAGCAGGGCCTACAGAAAGGGAGAGGTTGGAGAAGGAGAGGAGTGTTTTGGAGGAGGATGTGAAGAAGTTCCATGCTATGATTGGAGAGTTCACTCAGGGGATCGAGGTGTTGGAGAAAGGGTTGGAGGAGAAAAGGAAGGAAATGGAGACAAAAGTGGAGGAGAAAAAGAAGCTCGATGAGGAGAATGATGAGTTGAAGAAGAGGGTGGAGGAGCAGAGTTTTAATCCGAGGGATGCTGAGAGGATGAAGAGGGAGTTGCAGGTAGTGGATAGAGATATTGTGGAGGCTGAGGCTTCAAGGAATGCTTGGGAGGAGAAGATGTGGGATCTTGATGCTACAATTGCACATAAGTTTAAGGAGATTGAGGCATTTGCTATGGAGTGTAACCAGGCTACTAGGAGGTTTTTTTTTTAATCCTGAATATTTTCACTTCACAGTATTTGATTTTTGAAACTCTTAATTTTCTGCGTGTGTCCTGACTTGCTGCCACATTTTTTGTTTTGCCTAGTTGATATGATCAACTGTTAGAATAAATGGTTGGAGGGAAGGACAAAAAGGGGTGGGGGGAGGTGGTTTATACCTCCCTCTCCACTAAGGAAGCGATCAGTTACTTTTACCTTAGTAGATAATTAAGCTGAACTATGTTATCTAAAGACAGATTATTTTTAAAGCACAAGTCTTTTGCTATGGAGATAAATCGATCCATTTGTTGTTAGAGACGTTGTGCCTTCTGGCTAGCTTAATGAAGTAACGAAACAGTACAAACAACAAACAAAGCAGTGCTTTCTCTTAGTTCTCTTGATGTTTAGGTTCAGCCAAACAAACAACAAATGTCTCATTTTGTGTACATATATATGATGAGGGCTAGCAGAGACATGTCCACTGCAGCCGGACACATAAGAGGGGTTAATTTCTGGGTGTGATGGATAAATCTAAGAATCGATTGGGATTTGTAAATCATACATTTTTTATTAATTTCTTGATGCTAGGCGCGTGCAAGTCCTTTACTCTGTTTTGTAAAACACACACACATGTGCGTGTGCGTTTTTAAGTTCAATTTTTAAACCAAAAACCTGTCTTACTTCTGGCAACGAAGGTTAGGCTTATTCCCTAGGTTTGATTGCTGTACCAAAAAAATTAGATGATTCCTTGTTTTCAAATCGTTGTTGGCCTCCTCTTGACATTCATGTTGTGTAGAATTTTACTATAGTGGCTCTTCATGTTTCACTGTTCTTGTTGCTCTTAAATGGCTCCATTTTTGCAAGTTATTCACAATCCAGGTAGGCTTGTGCAGATTGTGACATCAGGTATATGTTAATGCATTTAACTTCATCTGCGTGTGTGTCTGACTTGCTGCCACTTTTCTTGTCCCTTTTACTTGTTGTCATGCTAAACTTTTACTACTCTGCTGCATCTGATTTCATGTTGACGGTTGCAGGTTAAAGCTTGGAAATGGCTATCAATATGTGCCTAATGCCAATGGGTCCACAGCTTCTGAGATCATGGGGCTTGACTACAAAACCACAATTAAGCCTGGGCTTGAATCCTTTGCTGCTGCTGTAAAGGGAAGTTCTATGGCAAAACTGGAAGAGTTGATTTTGCTTCAAAAACAGTCATCAGAATTAGCTGCTAAGATTGAGGGAAAAAGAAATCGTACCTCCACACTTCAATCGCATATTGATGAAGTAAGTTCATTAGAACTATGTCTTTACAGTTTGGGGTGTAATTTATGCTATGCCTTTGTGGTATATTATGCTTAAATCTTAATGCAAGTGGAATTATGCACTTTTGGTTTCAACTATAGACAACAAATTCTACCCTCTTCCCCCCTGAAAACTTTGGTGATTGATGACTTATCTGTATCAATGAAAAAACCATTGTTTAAAGGTATGTGACATGAGCTAACATACCTGTATCCCACTTCATTAATGAGAAGTTTTCTTGCAAATTAAGATAGTCGCAAAGCTATCCTAACTGGATGCACAACATCTTAGAAAATCTGTTGAAGAGAGAAAAAGTAGACACTTGGTCATGTAGCAACACATCTGATGCCTATTTCCGAGTCCATGTAGCATGATTCTTACAATGAGACTGAAATCTGAAACCACTATATTTTTTTTTTACAAAACGAGTGTGATGGTCTCTCCTCAGTAAGCGTTCCCGGGTTAGTGATTACTCTACCAAGGAACTGTCCTGTTGGAGGCCGTCTTGTTTTTTTACTAACACTTCAGGTTTGTGCATTTTCTCAAATGGAATTTCTCTATTGTGCTCCCGCTCCTTTTCACATATCATTGAAAGGAAAAGTTTTTACTGCTACAATTTCCTTAGTTTCACATAATCATGGCATTAGTAGAAGTCTTGGTGTTGCAACCACAAGGTGCAGGTTTGATTTCTTGGCAGTAGCCACTTCATGCAAAATCCTTGAATGTTAGGAATGTCCCCAAATTCTCCATTCTATGACCCCACCCCACTATGGAGGAAACGTAGCTTGTGAATGGCCAGTTGTTGCAGCATAATTTAGTTCAACATTGACCTTGATTCCATTGAGGTGTATAATTGTAAGGGCCCTGGTCTCATCTTTTTGATTTTGTTCTCTATGCTCTTTTTTTAGGTGCACTTATGATACATGTAATCTCTTTATTTTGCAGTCAAAGATTTCTGTTTCATGTGATCTTATCCAAAATTTTCAACTATTCCATCAACAAATTAGTAATAGCCACTGTCATTTGTTGTTAGTGGCAAAGATGCTGCACCTATGAGGCTATGACTGAGAAAATGGCCGAGCAAGTGACCCTGTTTTACAGGAAATACTAGTTGAATTACACCAGGAAAAGTATCTAATAGAATTTGAGAAGAGAAACAAAGTAGGAAATTTTATCTCAAGATGGTAGAAGTAAAATGTTCATTGGAATCATTACTAGTCTATTGGTGAATTGTGTTGCCATAGATGTTCTCCTTAGGTGTTTATACTGCTTTGATCCCTTTCCCCTATAATTTAGAGTGCTTATATACATTATTTCATCATGTTTCTCTTGCAATGAATATGAATATTTTGGGAATAGCAAAATGGTATTTGTTGGGTATCTTTATCCAGGTCAAACACTATTTGTGCAAATCGTTGCTTGCTTTTGCATCTTTTATATTTTATTAGATACCTTAAGAGTTGAGAACATGGTCTCTGTAAAATCATTTATCTTCCTTTATTTCATCCAAAGGCAGTGTTTTGCATTTTTTTTATTGCATGTTCACTTTTCCCATGAAGTTGCTATCGCAAATTCAGAAAATAGTGACATCCATATGTGATGGGACTGAAGAAGGACAACAATGGGAATTATTGTTTGACTATATAGAATTACAACATTGGATGATTACTCTGGATTTTTAGTACCTGTAGCAGCATTAGTATTTATTATTTAGTAGTTGAATTAGGAATTTAGGTTCCTTATTGGATCGGTACTGTTATTAGTTTTTTCCTATTTTATTTGTTTTGGTGCCGATAAGCACTCCACCTAGACTTGAAGTAACGTTGAATATTGACAAAAAAATAAAACCGAGTGTTCTTCCAGAGAATTGGTTCTGTTGTTGGTGGTTCTACACCAGTTTAAATATTGCAAAAGTTGGGGTAAGAAACATTCTATTGAAACCGAATTTTCAAAAGAAACCTACTCGACTTCATGCTTCTGTTTTTCTATTTAGGTTCCTATTTGGTTTCAAAAGAATATTTCAGTTCAGTTTGGTTTCAAAGAAATAAAACTGAACTGACCCAAGTGAACTGTATTTCTTTTAATTTTAGATCAATGTATCATATATTTTTAACAAAAATGGGAACTTAATAGGCTTTTAAGGTGATCTACCATTAAAAAAAATACCAAAATCTCATAAACAGAAACCATGAAAGGAATCAAACCAACCAATCACATTTAGTTTGGTTTGCTTCTTCTATGAATTCAGTTCAATTTAGCTCAGTTATTGAAATTCATAATTTTTGAAACCATGTTGAAATTGCCATTTTGAATTATGGCTTGTAGGTTGCATAGCTCAGCTTCATTTATTTAATGTATCTCATGTATTTAATAGATTTCTCTGGCTTGCTTTTTAATGGAGGGATCATAAGATTCACCTAATCCTGAACAAATCATTTCTCTCAGATGGAAGCTCAGTTGAACTTGTCAAGGAAAGAAACAGAGGACAACACTTCTAGATGTGCAGCTGAAGCTAAAAAGCTCATAGAGGATGTTCAGATAGAGGCTCATAACTTGGATGTTTTGGAAAGAGAAGCAGCAGAAATTTTAAAGGTATGGCCTTTTGACTCGCCTGTTTCTTCTAACAGTAAAGTCGAAGATTTTGGTATTGCTGGGAAGTGCTTAAAAACCTGGTGGCAGAATGATTTTCTTTAGATTTTAGGGTTAAAAGCTGCTAAAGCCCTGTGTTTTCTATGAAGGCTGCCGAACAAAAGTTGCAGGAGGCAATCAAAACAAGTGAAGAAGAAATTCAGATGCAGGCCGTTGAACTTCTTGCTCTGGTTGATTCAGTCTCAAAATGCAAAGAACAAATCGAGTCCAAAATCTCAGAGTCGAAAATCAAGTTATCTGAAACCGTGGTTGCTGTATCAAATGCTTACAAGGGTTCCTTATCAGCACAATTTGGTATCAATCTTGATATCAACCATTAATTTAAAAGGAAATATGTAAGCTTTTATACAATCTAAGAAGTAAAATTGTAACCTTTTGGTTTGTGCTGTAAATTTATTTCACCGTTGATCAGAACAAGGTTGTGGTTTTATTCCCAAGTACTGTAGGTGAGAATTGAGTTGTTGGATTGGTACCATAGGAGACATTGTTGAGTGTTAGTCTTGTATGTAAAGCGATGTTTCCCCTTTGTTTCGGACTAAAGAAGTAAAGATTGTGTCTGCAACAAGATGCAGGAGTAATGAGATAAAATCTTATTTGTTTTCATGTTTTAAAAATATTTTTAAATAAAAAAATATATTTTTAATTTATTTTTTAATTTTAAATTAAAATTTTTAAATATTTTTAGATCATTTTTTTAAAATATTATTTTAATATATATTTAATTAAAAATCAATTTAAAAAATAATTACAAACACAATATTAAGCAGGCGTATCTTGAATAGAAATTCAAGAAAAACAAAATCAACTTTTTTAATTGAATTATTTTGAATTATAATATTTCAGGTTATTATTATTTGTTTTTTTAGGTTTAAACTTTTAAAATATGACTTGATTTTACAAAAATAAAAATAAAAATAAAGGGCATTTGGAAAAAAATTGAAATGTTCTTACTGGGTGATGGTGAACTTACAATTCAATCCTCTTCCTTTTTGACATAATAGCATTTAAAGTTTTATTCAATTAAGTCCCTGCATGTGGGCACCAGAATTTATGATGGGTCCTTCATTTAGTTGTATCAGTATGAATGGGCGAAAGAATTGGAGCAATGTTATATTTAAAAAACAAATTATATAAATTTTTTTATACAATTTGAGGCGTCAACTGCTATTTTCCATGCTTAATCAATTGTTTAATATCTGTGGATACCATAAATCATTCGCCACAAATGCTCATTGATAGTATAACATTTTCTGAGAAAAAATAATCTGATTTAATTTAATGGGTATTATATAAATTAATACAAGAATAATAAATTAATGGTATTATATAGCAAAACATGACCGTTTCATCACAGTTTTGAATGATTTACTAACAAAAGCCTAAATCATAATAATCATGATTTTTCATAAACTTAATATAACAAATATATATATATATATATATATATATATATATATATATATATATATATATATATATATATATATATATCTCACAAATTGAATCCAAAATACCAAATAGCAATTTTTCAAAACAATATATTCTGTATCTAAACAAAACTATTTGTAACAAAATTCGTTCCTTTAACTTATCAAGACAAACTTAAGGCTACATTTGGGAACACGATTATACCTGTGTTTTTAAAAAAATTAATTTTTTTTGTTAAAAATTAATTTTTTGTATGTTTTGGATCGTTTTGATAAGCTGATTTCAAAAATAATTTTTTAAAAATAAAAAAAATATTATTTTGATGTATTTCGGCACGAAAAACACTTTAAAAAACAACCGCAACCACACTTTTAAACAGGCTCTTAGGGCTAGATATCAATGTTACAAAATGATATATAATATTTTTAATAACATGTTTTTGACCTCTTGTTTTTTAATCGGGTTTTCAAAAAAAAAAAACACAAAAACAATAAATAGTGAATGAAATTATAGGCAAGGGAGGTAAAAAAAACTAAAATAAACATGAAAATTCAGAGCCCTCTCCAATCATTGTAGGGTAAAGAGATAAGGAAGAAGAAGAGATAAAAAAATATAGCAGAGAAGGAGCTATAAAAAAAAACATAAAGGAAAAACAAAAAGAAAAAAATTGGAGAGAAACCAAAAAGTAGCAAAAAGAGAAAAAGAACTAAATTCTCCTAAAAATGCAAAAAAAAAAAAAAGCAAGCAGAGAAAGAGCAGAGTAGAAAAAATTAAAAAACCAAAAGAGAAAAAGCCTTTTCTCTTTCTTCACACCACATGCATATACCATCTTATTTCTTCAAGCAATCACCGCCGCGTAAAACCCCAAACAACACTGAATAAGACACCTACTGATCACCACTAGTGCCACCACACCATTAAAAGAAGACATGACACAACCACCTCGTGCAGCAACCCTTCTCATGCCAACAAAAGGGAGAGAAAACTCGAAGCTTTCCCCATGTTGATCCCTCTCCTCAAGTGGCGGTAGACATCACTGTCAATATAGAAAGGAAGAAGACAACAAGGTGCACTCAATCGAATAGCTCACACTGCTCTAACTCATCGATGCGTGAATCACACATGTCATATTTCACCCATAACATCCATGCACCGCCACTAATCTAGTCCAGTTATAGCAGCTTTCGCCCGACCCCGACACTACTAAAGGTTGTTTTCGAATCTTGAATATTTTTTTGTTTATTTGAATAATTTCTAATGTATTATCATTTTTTTTGTATTTATTTTGAAGAATGAATATTTAAGTGTTGGGGTCTGCAGCGTTGCCTGGCAACCCCAGGGTTATGAAGGCACAATGAAATTATTTTTTGATGTGATAAAGTTAGAATTGATACTCCATAATAGAGTTGGGAGGATGAGTTATAAAATATTTAACTTTGTGTGTGGATGCATTTGATTTGGTGTATGGATATAATTAATTTTATGTGTGAATTTTAATAATTTTTCTTTAAAAAATAAACGGTAGGATTATTTTCATATAAAAAAGGATTTGTTTGTTTGTTTTTCTTTTATCAAAGAATCAACTTAGTGATACTACGAGTCTTAAACATATCTTATCACTCAGATATTGATGCCTTTAATTTTCATATAAAAATATAAAGAAATATTTTTTGTTTATTTTTTTAATTTATGTATATTTTTATCTAATCAAAAGGAATAGTATGATCCTTAAATATGTTCTATTTCTTGGAAGTTGGAAGATATTGAATGTAGTGTGTGTGTATAATAAATCTAGATATATGAGTTGAAGGGTGCTCTTGGCAATACCTTTTTGATTGACATATCTAACATACATTAAACCATCATTCTATTGGCGCAGTGACTTTCAAGGTGACAACATTCAATTTTATATAAAAAAATATATACCAATAAATATTCTTTAAATTTTTGTTTGTAAATATGGGTTTTTAATTTTTTTTTAATGTGTGCAAATGCTTGTTTATGAATTCTCACATGTTAGGATACACCATCTTTTTCATGGTTAGTGAACCTAGGTTGGGTCAACTTGACCCCACAATGACCAATTAAGTGTGACTGACGATCTCCAAGCTCCATTTAAACATAGTCAAGGAAAATTAGGCCAAAGCCTAATGTATTACTCACCATCTTTTTAGGCCCAATGCACGTATTCCAAAACTAAGGATTGAATCTTATTTCCAGGCCCATATCTCAAATTATTATTTTAGGTCCTAGTAGCCTTTCATCATCAATGATAAACATGCATAAACCATTTTAGGCAAATTATTAATATAAGCACAATAAGTATCCTTTTATCATTAAAAACAAATACTGAGCAATTTATCTTAGGTAGAATGTCTTAGGGTGATTTTAATATCTTTTCTTTGACATAATTAGTCTTTTACCTATAATCTTTTTAGTTATTATAAAACTAGATAACAACCTCTTTTTCATATTTTTATCCTAGCATTCTTCATCATCCAAGTGAGATGTTCCCTACAACAATATTAATGTGTATTTATAACTAAAAGACATTTGACATAGTTTTCAAAGATTTTTGTAATGAAATCATAAACTATAACAATCAAGATATTCTCATTTTGAGAAAAACTTAAAGCATTTGAATTTAATGAACTTTAAGTAAATGATACCTCAATGCACGACAAAATATTTAATGATTTTTGAAATCCCAAATAGCAATGATACAAACATCAATGTGTATTTTGTAATGAAATAAAACAACTTCAACATAATTATGAGAGATTCTTCTCTATCGAAATCCTAAATTGTAACATTCATGATCATTAAGTACTATTTAGTTATAAAAAATAAAAGACTCAAAATAGGAATAGAGGAATCATAATGACGTTTTAGTTCTAATAATGTGTTTAGAATAATAACAAGGAATACGAATGAAATTTAAAATTTTTAATGCCTAGTTTCTAAGATGAAAAGAAATGATGATTACAAGAATGCTTTTATTTATGTTGATAATAGTAAAAATAATAAGGGTGATTCTGATGATGGTGGAAGAGAAGAAGGAAGTGAAAGATATGATAGTTGTAGCAATAATATATTTAAATAATAATAACCATGCTCGACATAAAAGAAGGGTTTGCGAATAATAATAATAATAACAAAAAAAATATCAACAATAATAATTTTCTTTTTATAAAAAAAAACATTGCCACTATCAATGAAGATGGAGTAGTGATGGTATAGAAGTAGTTGATATAATAAATTATATTTTTTTAGTTGTCATTAACATTCTCACTTCATTATTTTTTTACAAAACACCTAAAAAGTAAGAATAGAACTTTTATTTTCATTTCCACCATTTCATTCTTTATCACCAATACCGCATTCGGCATGTGGCAACCCACACTTTTTCATTAAACATGGAGAAAATGGAGTCTTTTATGTTTTGAGAGGGGGGAAATGTCTAATCTTTGTAAAGTAGTCGTCACTTAGTACTATAATCACTATAAACCATAACTAGTTTGTAGAGATCTGTGATAAGAAACTAGTTACACTAGAAGAAAGATACTATCACCCTAAAGCATCCTACATGATGTACACTGTATTGCTGGTCTTGTATTGAATTACTAATAGTTTGTTATGCCTAATCTATTAATGATTTATTTACAAGGTGATAATGAGTTTATTACAATGAGTTAAACCCTTAATAATGGTTCAACACTAGCCGTCCTAAGAAAGGTTAATGGAAGAAGTCTCAATGAGGTTTAATTGTCTTATGATACCTCAACACTTTTGACTCTGACATCAATGAATATTGGACTTAAATTAATATTTCTAATTCTGGTATTGATGAGTATTACAAGAAGACTTGATATTGTCATAACCTAATTTTTACCCCTTTCAAAACTAAAAATTTTACATCAAAGTATTTTTGCAAATAAAATTGGACAAAGTTTTGAAAAAAGACATCTTTTGAAAAATTATCAAAATAAAAAAAATCATAAAATAATAAAAAATAAAGACAAATAAAATTAGGGATCAAATCAGATAAATAATGATTTTTTAAAAAAAAACAAGAACTAGGTTAGAGTGGGTACAAAAAGGTGAGAAATAACTTTGAGGTATTTATTAATTCAATTAGAGGCTTAATTGGAGAAAACAATTAACATTTAGAGTCAATTTGACCAAAAATAAATAAATTAAAAGACCATTGACCAAAATAAAAAGAGGTAAAAAATTATGGGGGCTTATTAATCCAAATAGGAGCTTAATTAAAAATATATATTT
>Ga0325405_1006919_pt1 | contig 11430 bp, 6 predicted proteins | sample PopdelMetagenome_21_FD_205663 | JGI IMG/M metagenome (GOLD analysis project Ga0325405, IMG submission 205663) | Populus deltoides microbial communities from Bellville, Georgia, United States - Xylem-Control-R2 | ecosystem: Host-associated > Plants > Phyllosphere > Stem > Wood/Secondary xylem...
ATGTTTTTAGGTTGGTTTTAATATATTAATGATAAAAATAATTTTTTTAAAATAATTACTATCATAATAATAAATAAATACAAAAATATTTTATAAACACGGAAATAAATAAACTTAAAACACATGTTGGACCTCCGCATACCATACTTCCTCTGAAATATCGCAAAGATGACTTCGAAAATATATCCATGTTATATATATATATATATATATATATATAAAGCTTTTACTCCCATGCAAACTTTCAAAATTCAGCTTATAGCAAGCCACCTAAATGCACCCGCCAAACAACCAACAATGCAAGCCAATACTCACCCTGGCGTCCACTCTTATTTCCATGGCAGAGGCTTGCAACTCTATGTCCCGCCTCAAGCAGATCCACGCTCATTCCTTACTAACAGGCCTCCACGACCACTCTATTATCCTTGCCAAGATGCTTCGCTTTGCCGCGGTTTCACCTTCCGGTGATTTAGCCTACGCTCAGCGTCTGTTTGATCAATTGCCCCATCCAAATACTTTCTTCTATAACACCCTCATTCGTGGCTACGCTAAAAGCTCTATCCCTTCTTATTCCTTGCATTTAGTTAATCAGATGAGGCAAAATGGTGTAGACCCAGATGAATTCACTTTCAATTTCTTGATAAAAGCGCGGTCAAGAGTGAGAGTGAATATAAACCGTAACCTCCCATTGGTCGTAGAGTGCGATGAGATACACGGGGCCGTGCTAAAGCTTGGGTTTTCTTCGCATTTGTTTGTTCAAAATGCGTTGATACATTTGTATGCGGCGAGGGGGAATCCCGTGGTAGCCTGGAGAGTGTTTGATGAGACGGTGGGAGTGGACGTTGTCTCGTGGTCGGGTTTGGTTTTAGCTCATGTAAGGGCTGGGGAATTAGAGCGTGCAAGATGGGTTTTTGATCAGATGCCAGAGAGGGATGTTGTTTCTTGGACAACTATGGTTTCTGCGTATTCGCAAGCTAAGTATTCGAGGGAGGCATTAGAGTTGTATGTGACTATGCTAGATAAAGGAGTGAGACCAGATGAGGTCACTCTTGTTAGTGTGATTTCAGCATGCACTAATTTGGGTGATTTGCAAATGGGGTATAGTGTGCATTCTTATATTGATGAGAATGAGTTTCGATGGATGGTTTCACTTTGTAATGCATTGATCGATATGTATGCAAAGTGTGGATGTATGGATAGAGCGTGGCAGGTGTTCAATAGCATGAGCAGGAAGAGTCTGGTTACATGGAATTCAATGATTTCTGCATGTGCTAACAACAGGAACCCTGAAGATGCATTCGGATTATTTAGTCGCATGTTTAATTATGGGGTTGCACCTGATGGGGTTACTTTCTTAGCTGTTTTAACTGCATCCGCACATGTGGGGTTGGTTGATGAAGGGTACAGGCTTTTTGAGAGTATGCAGAGAGACCATGGAATTGAGGCAAGGATTGAACATTACGGTTGCATGGTAAATATGTTAGGTCAAGCAGGGTGGTTAGAGGAGGCATTTGAATTAATTACCAGAATGCCATTACCAAGCAATGACGTTGTTTGGGGAGTTTTGCTTGCAGCCTGTAGAAAACATGGCGATGTGTATATGGGGGAGAGGGTTGTGAAGAAGCTATTAGAGTTAAAACCAGATGGAGGGTACTATACTTCATGATATTTATGCCACTGCAGGTCGAACAGGTTAAGTGAATCGGATGCAGCAAGCGATGATGGTAGGTTTAACAAGAAAAAATCCAGGACGTATTTGGGCGGGGATGCACTTCACATCCTGTAAGGAATGTAAAGATACAGGAGATCAATAAATCATGCCTAAGTTCAGCTCCAGTCCTGTAGCAATCTCAACAATTTTGACTGTGTTCTTGGTAGGTGTTAATCATCAATCAAAAGGCTATCTGGAGCGAGGTTTCTAATAGGCTGGCATCTTTGGGATCAGGCCTGTTGATTTTGGAAATAGATCATATGAGGGCTATTCTGAGAAGGAAACATAATGCTTGAGTTCTGCAAACACTGTTGGAGAAGCTGCTAGATCAAAGACTGTATGTCATCCCCGCATACATGTTTTTTTTTCTCTCAAGAAAACAGCTCTAGAATCCAGATGACAAAGACAGTACACCAACCATCATTTAAGATACTCCTTCTGGGCATAGGAAAGATATTCACGGGGCAAAGGTTAGGATTGAGGCCGTTGATTCAAGTGTGGAATTAGTAAAGTAAAACAGAGAAAATGGAGTAATAATGAATCAATTTAGTGACTAGTGATTGAGATTTTGTCTAGTAGTCAAGGTTAAAAAGTTTGTAGTCGTAGTTTTCATGACAAAATGGGATTAAATTGCGAATGAAAAGATTAGTTTCTGGAGGGTACTACTATACGAAGAGTATGTATGTAAACAATTGAATACATGAAATGTTACTTGCAAAGTATCATCTGTGATGGTGGTTTTGTCAAAAGCACTGGCGGCGGGGGCCATAAGCAGAAACCAAAACGGAGAGGTTCTATATGGATTCCAAGCAAGAGGCAAAGATGTTTGAAGCATTGGAAATTGAAGAAGCTGTGGTGCTGGAAATGAACTTTGCTTTCCTGATGTGATTATGGAAGGGGATGCAAAAGTCATTGATACCACTAGTTCCAACTCATTGAAAGCGGAACACATGATCTTACAAGATGTTGTATAGCCTGTGCTAGATGTCCGCAGGTGCTACGCCTCGCGTGTAGAAAATAATGTTTAGGTTCCACAATCACGTTAAAAAGAAAGAAAAAAGTAAACTCAATGATTCGGATTATAGTACGGTTAAATAAGTTGATTTTGTTTTAATAAGATGTAAAAAAAGATAATAATAATAAATGAGCAAAAGTTCTTTTAAAAAAACCAAGATAACTTGGGGAAAAAATCATTTTCCAGGACGAAAAATAATGTTATTTAATTTTTAATCAATTAAATATAGAATAAAATTAGGTAAAAATAGTACAAAAAAACTAGTATAAATTAGCCCGAGTTAACAAGATAAACATGTAATCTTGGTAATAAGAGCAAAGCCAGCTCAGATTGACCTATCAAACTCGCGTTCCAGATCATAAAATCAGGATAACCAATAGAAAAGAAATAAAAAAAAACCACAAAGCCTATTTTTTTTAAAAAAAAATTAATGTCGAATAATGAAATCGGAAAACAAAAAAAAAGATGTCAACCCCCGTTAACTTTTTAAACCAATGAATCAAGTCATTTGACTGGAAGCACCATAAATAAAAAAACTGTGAAGCCCAATCCCAAACAAATCAAACGTTAAAGGATGAAATCAGGAAAAAAAAAGAAGCAATCACACAAGAAGATCCAAAATAAAATAAAAATATCAATTAAAATAACAGGGATAAAAACCAAAATAAAAAATAAATTAAAGGGCAACTACAATTTTTTTATTGGAGAGTGAAATGAAAGATAAAAATAACTTAAAAAAAGACAAATAAAATTCCAAAGAACAAGGAACAAATTGAAAAACAATATACCATAAATTTGGATTGAAGGATAAAATTGAAAAGCAATAAAAATTTTACAAAAAAATCAAGAAAAAAAATAGAAATCGAAAGAATAAGGACCCAATTGAAAAACAAATATATAACAAATTAGGATTGAAGGATGAAATTTAAAATAAATAAAACTTTTTACAAAAGGGACAAAAATATTAGAAATAAAAAAATAAGGAACAAATTTTAAAAAATAATAGAAGACAAATTGAGATCAAATGATGAAATTGAAAATAATAAAACTTTTACAAAGTGGCTAAGAACAAAAATTAAAAATTAAAAAAATAAGAACTGAAGTTGGAATATCAATAACAAAGAAGATCAACTTATAATTTTTAGGGGATGAGAGAGAAAAGAAAAAAAACTTCACTAACAACAAACCGCTTCAGCATTGACAACATGCGTCGCACTAATAGGAAGAATACATGACTCAATTTTCAATTAATTTAATGTTGAAAAACAAATTAAGAAGAATTCAATTAAACAAAGGACAAGAATCCCCCACCCAAAGATTAAAAATTTATATTTTCACTATTTAAAAAAAAAGAAAAAGACGGAGAAGCCCCTCAATACATGAATATTTTTTTCCTCCCAATGGCAAAACTGTAACTTCACTATTTAATTGTTTTTTTGAAAAGACAAAAGAATCCCTCACCTAATGGTTAAAAATTTGTGCCCTAAATGGCAAATTAGTATTTATACAGTAGAAGAAAAACATGAAGGGATCATTTTGTCCCCAATCATTCTTTTAATGACAAATATATCTCATGAAAAAAACAATTTTACCCTCAATTACATGCTAAGCTAGTTTTTATGACAATGATAATTTCATCTTTATACTGTTTCAAATCACAATAATTTATGTCTTAATAAATAATGAAAGATTAAGTACTTTTAGTTTTAGTTCTAGTTTTTTTTTATAATTATTTTCCATTGATTAATTCTCTATCAGGAATACAATTAATTAATTTAGAACATGGGATCATATGTGTACATTGTTGTGCCAAGTATTTGATTGAATTGTGAAATATCATATGCTTTGCATTCTTTGGTTTATAAAAAATAAATCAAAATTTGATCACAAATCCCAATCAAAAATTCAAATTTGAATTTGAAAATTGAGTCACAATTTTTTTAATAACAATAATAAAATAATTTTATGATTGATTTCAATTCATTTTTATTAATTAATAGTATTGACTGCTCACCAAATGGAACCATAACATGTTTTTTAAGGTAAAAACTTTTCGATCACAAATTACCTTCAAGTTTCAAAAAAAAATTATTTTTTTATGGCACTCAATAAATTTCAAACCAAATTTTATAATATAATAAAATTAACATATAATACATATTCCCGAGACCCATTGATTATTTGTATTAAAAATTAATTGAATAGTTTGGACAAAAATAAAAAACCAAAAAAGCACAAGTAAATCCACCCTTATTTTGGTTACCACTTAACCCCTTATATGCCCTCCCTTCTCCCACCCTTTAAACATGATCAAAGGAGATTTTAAAGGATTACAGATCTTGACCTAAGTTCATACACGAATTCTAAATTTTAGTCTTAATTAAATTTCAAGATTTATTTAATATAAAATGCATTAAACACCCTCCAACCCAAAACAACACTTACCTATCATCAACATAATATATTTTATACTATTCTAAACTAATATATTTTTCAATACAAATTAGAAATCCATTAGTGTGGTGGGACCGACAAAAGAAGACTCAGAGGTGATTTTTCAATCAAAGAGCAGAAATTTTGATTTATTTAAGAGATCCCTGGTCTTGAAAAGAAAGAGAACCATTGAAAAGAAAGACTATATATTTATTTTCTAAATATTAAGAAAACAATGTATTGCATCGATACTCGTTAATTAAGGTTAACATGTAAAATTTACTATATAGGTTATGAGATCAAAATAATTTTATAAAAATCAAATAAATTTTTTTATTAAAACTCATTTCTCAATCAACCAAATGTTAAAGGATAAAATTGAAAACAATTCAATTAAAAAAAGCCAAGAATCCCCCACCCAAAGGTTAAAAATTTATATTTTTAGTATTTAAAAAAAAAGACGGAGAAGCCCCTCAATTACATGTATATTTTCTCTCTCAAGGGTAAAACTGTAACTTCACTGTTTATTTTTTTAAAAGACAAAAGAATCCCCCACCCGAAGGTTAAAAATTTATACTCTAAAGGACAAATCAATATCTAAACTTGTAAAAAAAAACAAATAAATTATTTTATCCCTAATTATTTTTTCAATAGCAAATATATCTCATCGATAAGGGATATTTCATGAATTTATTTTGATATTTTGTTCATACTGTTGTATTGAATGATCCCGGTCGTTTGCTCTTTTCTCTGCTATACATGTTTTATACAGGTTTGTCTTCGTAGTAAAAAGGCAAGGGTACCGACTTAAATGCCCGATATTTGCCGACGTTGTTCAAGTGCTCATTCTCCAGCCTGTTCCATAAAAAAACCAAAACATGTATCAGAGATCATGAATTCAATGGTCAAATGTATCACCACGTTCTTACATAATTATAGATTATATAGAATACTCTAAAAGGTTTTAGTGTGGATGAATCACTTAGATCTACATTATTTATACGCTCATAAAATACTATGAATTTATTGTTTATTTTCTAACTATTCATTTTGGCTCTAAAATTTTTTTTAGGTGATTTAATTTTAGAAAAAAAAAAGACTAAAATAAAAAAGACATCAAATATTAGTGGGAGATTTTGCAAAACACACGGTTAGGTCCTCAATCTTTAAAAATAATATAATTTATATAATTTAAATTCCTTTAAATTTTCAAAATTCACTTTTAATATAAAAATTCGTTTATATTATTTTTCAGTCACTAGTTATAAAGAAATGAGTCACTAAATTCCTGCTATTTGTTTTGCTTATTGAACTCTTTTTAAGTAGTGATTGTTTTTTAATATTGTATGTATGTATGTATACTTTTATTTTTTTATTTTATATAAATTAAATTTATTTTTGAATAATATTTTTAATATTTGAAGTCTTGCACAATATTTTTTTTCCTTTTATTTTATTCAATCAATTTTATATATGTCAGTTTTTATTATTATTTTATTCAATAAAAATAATTTTAATATACAAATTCATTAAACACAACCGGCTAAATAACTAGTATTGCGAGATTAAATATCTTGATCTATATCTATCTTTTAATTTTTTAATTTTATTTTTATTTATTTTTAACGATTTTTTCTCATTTATTTACACGATTGGTTTTTAATTTATTTAATTAAATGAGTGCATAAATTTTTTTTATTAATAATTAAGAAATATTTTTATGTAAAAAAACAAGTTGAAAAAATCTATATATTTAAATGTTTTATTAATAAAAAAAATATCCGACCCGCTTACTAAACTTGCAAAGGTACACTGTCCAAAACATACATCCATATGGAAAACAGCAGCTTTGCATGCTTGGCATTTATTAAGGCAGGAAAATGGGGTAGATTAAAAGGTTAGTAATCTTAGAAAAAGCTAACTTAAGTGTTCATACATATGCCAGAAAGGCTTCTGCTTCCCACCTAAATCTTGTCAGAAATTAGGGCACCTAACAGTGAATTCCGACAACATTGAACCTAAGAAGTCAAAAATCTAACCACTTTTATCGCAGCTTCAACTAGTTATTATTTTTCTTCAATTTCTGGTGGAAAATAGCAAGAATGGAGGACTAGGAAGGGTTGAATCATACCTGAAGAAATTCCAAATGCCACGGCGTATTATCTCCAAGCATGCAACAATTGCTGTCAAGGCTTTTCTGTGCAAGAAAGGTGTTTGTCTAAAACCTAACACTGTCTGCATCCATGCAAGTCTTAAGACAACATTCAGCACCTGCAAATCTCCCATGGGTTAAGGTTAATTAGGAATGAAATGAGCAGGCGGTAGGAAGAAGGACATTTAAGTTATATAACATGTTACCATTGCTACAAAGTAAACACTTCTGTTAGGAATAACAAGTTTATCTCTCAGCCATGGGTTTCTTGAATCTCGCTGAAGAAGTCCCCAGTCAACTACAATGTCCCAATATGTAGCCATAATCGTTGCAGCACCTGAAGTGGCTGCAGCAAATATCTTCAAAGTCATTCCCACTCTCAAATCATACGCTGTTCTCGCGGCCACAGCGATAATTATTAAAAAGTATTTTAGTCCATTGTATGCCTGCCCTGAGTCTTTCTCTTCAAACAGGCGGCGAAGGCACTAAAACATCGCAGTCTATTGTCAGAAAAAATTGTTCAAGCACATAGCATTATGCATCAAGAATGAGAACAGAGAAGAAAAGGATGGAGAAATGTTGGAGAAGAATGATGCTATAGATGAACTCTAGCTTAAACAGCAACATACCTGAAGGAACCGAAACCAATATGGAATCAGTGCTACAACAAAGTAGAAGCTTTCAAAAACTTTACTTCCACTACATGTGTTCGTCCTCGTTGTGAAGTCTCCCCAACCATAGTAGCAAATGTAAAACTCCAAATTCCTGAGAGCTTGTACCTGGTATTTGATAGAGAAAACGTTAACGAATTAGACTGTATCTTTTGAGAGGTTATGAAGAAAACTGCTTTGGCATCTGTCTAGGAGCCACAACCACATCTGTCGGTAGTTTGTCACCAAGTAATAAATTTAGTAACAATATCCAGACAACTTATCTCAAATCAAATCATGGACAACCTCAAACTATAGTGGAATCTAGCATCGAGTAAAAAAGAGACGGTAGGAGTTTCTACAAAGTATAACTCAAAATCAATGAAAAATAAGAGAAAACTATTAGCATATTAGAACAGGAGATATCTGCACCTGACTGGTAAGCTGATCGGCCAAGAAGAAATCTGGCAGGGTAACCTACAGAAGCAAGAAGGAAAACTTGAGTTTTGTAAGAGAAAGTATATTGTTATGCCTCTGGGATTTCTTAATCATGTTACCTTATAGAGAGGAGCAAAAAGACAGTGCAAAGCACATTGGATCAGAAAGTACCGACTCGATCGATATATGATATTGAAAGGACAGAATATGATGACAAGCACAAGCTGCAAATAAGAACAAGGCTCAGGCTTGGAAAGAAAATGTTATTATATCACAAGTTAATCAAAACATAGCATTTAACTAAGACAGTTGCCCTCGAACAAATGAGATAATGAATCATGTGCAGCATATAGATGATTACATACAGTGAGCAAGGCCAGAGGAATCAATTCAGTAATTGCTGTGAAGCTTTTTGTTCTTGGGTCCATCTCCATATCCAAATTTGAGAGGACACCACCCAATGCAAGCACTGAAAGACCTGAAGCAAGAAGGAGGACTTGTCTATAGCCCAGTTCTGTTCCTTGCTTAAACCCAAATATGAATGCATAATTGATCCGATAACGCTTCCAGAAGTATATATTAGCAGCATACATGAGCATATGCAGGACAACGAATCCAAACAATCTGCAGTAAAGCAAAGCAAATTATTGTACAAAACAGAAAGAAACATACAAAAGTCTTGCAAGAAAGGAGCATATGCATTCAAATGCTTGAAGGATGCCATCCTTTGGATTTGGAAATGTGTATGATACTGTAATTTTCACTAAAAACACCACAACTTACGAGTAAAGTGGAAATATGTTGTCCATATATTGAGGACCTCCTTCACTATTGAGGATATCCCTGGCATGTATAAGCACAACGAGTGCTATCAAAAGCGCTGCTGAGCAGCCTGTGAAGAAACCTGCAGACATAGAAGGATTCAACTGTTGAAAAGCATATATGAAGGCCTATGTTTCATATTCAAGATTTTTGAGAAAAATTACGGAAGTGGCGATTGATCATCACTAGAAAGCCATTATTCATACAAGCAAATGCAAATTCTTTAGAGGTACCCTTGCGCATAATCTCAACCCTACATTAGCATCATGCAACTTTATAAGATTCACAAGCATATCTTACCCGTTGAAAATGTAATTCTATGTCTTTCCTTTTTAGGCTTTGGTCTTAAAGTGATCATTCCTTTTCTATGATTCCCATTTGAAAAATGCTTGATGAAGGTTGCCTCCACTCTTTCCATGAGCCTAGTAACCTGTGCGGGGAACAAATTGAAGCAAAAAGAAAAGTAGGTGAAAATTCAAAAAAGAAATCCACTATAGTGAATAAACAGCATTCCCTAGTAGTCTAACCTCATCAGAGCTGCCAAGATAAGAATCGTCCACCATATTCAAGTAAGACTTGGATGCATTTCGCATAGTGATCTGCAATAACAAAGACAGTACAATTGATACCAAGAACTCCAGTTAAGATTAATTGCTGCATACAGAATCCACAGTACCTTGTCATATTTTTTCATTATCTTGGAGAATGCTAATTGGTTCAAGAAGCTGTTACATCATTCAGTAACTCAGTCACTTGTGTTGAAAACTCAAGTATTATGTTTTCTGGTAACTCTATACACAGAGAGGAGGAAGACAATTACCAGTAACTTTTTAGAAGTCGAAGCTTTCCGTAGAATACGACAAAAGCTTGAGTCATAAGTTCTTCTGCCTTCCTCAGGTCTTCCTTGCTGTACGACAAGTCTGATTTTGAACTTGAGATGACATTCTTTACCGTGGACACCGGAGTTTCAGGCTCAACATTGATCTTAACATGATCCGGAACTTCTAACGAAGCCGGTTTGAAGGTCTTCATATCTTTCTTGTATCCATTGGTTTTCCTCTGGCTATTGGAATTCTCATTGATGGTCCCTTTGTTACTATCCTCTGAATTTGCTTCTGCGCTCATCTCAACTTCTTGAATCACCTCCATACGTGACCATCCTTCACATTCGAAATAGTGTAGAATTTAGATTCAAGTATAATCAGTCATTTGGCACAAACAAAACCAAAATGTGCTCCAATCTATCTCTACCAACAATCTCTTTAGAAATTAAATTAAATATCCTTTAATGCTATCCATCTTTATTGAATATCAGGAAATCTCGGAACAAAACATCTGTTTCGGAGAAAGGAAGTGGGGATGGGGAATTATAGAAAACAGCTTAATTCTTTCAAGAATCAGCGCAGATCTCTCTAACCTGGGTTTGTGCTGTTGATGGGAGGATGAACAGCCGATGCGGACACTGAGGAGAAACCAGGGACGGCAAGGTTCGCAATATTAGACCCACCAACAACCGGATCATCCACCCTGATCCTTAGCGCAATCAAAGCATCCATTTGCTTACTCAAATCATCTGCCTCTCCCATCACTTCCTCTACCTTCTTCTTATAAAAGTTGATTACCTTGTTAAACTCATCATCAAGACGCCTAAAGAACACAAGCTCATACTCTCCTCCTTCATCTGATGCATTGAGAAACAAGGTCTGGTAATGCTCATCTCCTCCACTTTTTTGTACTGCACTTACTAGTATCACTTCATCTTCACTCTTTCTTGGTGAGCCTCTATACCGGCCTGTTAGGCCACTAAATGCTCTATAGAGTGATACCCTTCTCTTCAAAGAACCATGTGAGGTTGCTGCTGCCACAGTTGACGGTGCGCCTCTTAGCGGTCTGGAACGCAAGACATCTTTCAGGATTGCTTTGAGATGGTTGTAGTTCGTGTATGCTTCCTGCCATTCTTGCACCATCTGTGCTGCAAATTCTTTCCCAAACTTCATCTTGTTTGGAAAGCAAAATGATTCTGCATGTTGCTACCAAATTTTTTACCCATCTTTTAATAATTTTTCAAAAATAAAAAATGTTTGGGGTTACTTTCTTAGCTGTTTTAACTGCATACGCACATGTGGGGTTGGTAGATGAAGGGTACAGGCTTTTTGAGAGTATGCAGAGAGACCATGGAATTGAGGCAAGGATTGAACATTACGGTTGC
>Ga0325405_1006929_pt1 | contig 11421 bp, 4 predicted proteins | sample PopdelMetagenome_21_FD_205663 | JGI IMG/M metagenome (GOLD analysis project Ga0325405, IMG submission 205663) | Populus deltoides microbial communities from Bellville, Georgia, United States - Xylem-Control-R2 | ecosystem: Host-associated > Plants > Phyllosphere > Stem > Wood/Secondary xylem...
AAAGACTCATCTATTTATGAATTACCATTCCAATTAAATAATAAGCAAGAGCTTTTTTATAATTACAAAATAGATAAAAGGAAATTATTTGATATGTCGGGAGGTATCCCTGTCAATAAGCATCTAGCAGAAAATGATATTATCGATACGGAAAAAAGCTCGCATAGAAAATATTTGGATTGGAGAATTCTTCATTTTGATCTTAGAAAGAAAGTTGATATTGAATCCTACTGGAACCAAACAAAAAAACACCTTTTTAATTGGATGGGAATGAATAAAGAAATACTAGATCGTTCCACATCAAATCATCAGATAATAAACTCAGACTCTTTTTCTTCATGATTTTGATTCTTTAATTGAATGGATTTTGTTTCATTCGATGATATAGATATAAAAGGATGTTATTATTTTTTTTTGTTGATTTTTTTATTTTCACTAACATTTTTAGTTCCATTAAAATTGGAAAAAAAAAAGACCAACATTAATATTTATAGAAGAAATAAAATTTTATTGATGGAAGAGAAGCCTCTTAATTCTTAAAACTATTTCTCATTGGAAAAAAAAGATAAAGATAAAAAGAAGAAATTAAGCTCATTAATCTTAAAAAGTTGTAAACCACCCTGTACACATCTTATTTCAATGTTTAATCAAGTATTGAATTCAAAATTCAAAGACGAGACATAGCAAGAACTTGTTCATGAGCATATCCTGGAACTTCTGTATTGACTTGACCAGAAACTGAAGGCGTGCTGCTTCCAGTAGGTTTCTTGCTGGGCAACTTCTCATTGACAGCAAGATTTTTGGCCACTTCCCTTAACTGGAATTTCTGAATTTTTCCTGTTGAAGTTTTTGGTAACTCAGCCATGAATTCCACCCTCTTTGGAATCATAAAACGGGGAAGATTTTTCCTGCAGTAAGCAATAATTTCAGATTCTTTAACATCATTCGTTTCGCCGTTGGAATTCTTTTTCACTGAGATGAATGCACAGGGACTTTCTCCCCATTTGGGATGTGGCATTGCCACCACAGCTGCTTCCAGGACTCTTGGATGTCTATAGAGTACAGACTCCAATTCTACGCTGCTGATATTTTCACCACCAGAAATAATCACATCTTTTGACCTGTCCTTAATTTCCAGGTATCCATCAGGATGAATGACACCAACATCTCCAGTAACAAACCATCCATTCCTGAAGGCCTTGGAAGTTGCCTCAGGATCCTTGAAGTAACCTTTCATGATACTGCTACCTCTTAGGACAATCTCTCCCATTGTCTTGCCATCACGCGGCATGCTAGCCATGGTGTCCAAATCCTTAATGTCTGCATCGGCAAGTGTCAGTATGCTTATTCCTTGCCTTGCCTTGAGTTTTGCCTGATCCTGCTGTGGAAGCTTGTTCCACTTAGTCTGCCATTCACACACAAGTGCTGGCCCAGTAGCCTCAGTAAGGCCATAGGCGTGCGTCACGTGGAATCCGAGAGATTCAATCTTTTCAAGCAATGAGGCTGGTGGGGGTGCCCCTCCTGTGAGTATTTCGACCGGTGACGTGATTTCGCGGCGCTCATGAGGTTTGGCCTCAAGCAGAATGTTGAAAACAATTGGTGCACAACACATGTGAGTCACCTTATGGTCAGCAATGCTTTGGTACATGTCTTTAGCACTGGTGTTGCGTATGCAAACGTTGGTTCCGCCGCGTGCAGCGACACCCCAAGTGAATGTCCAGCCATTGCAATGGAACATAGGGAGAGACCATAAATAAACAGGAGCACTTCCCATTTCCCAGCCAAGAATTAGGCTAAGAGTGCTAAGATAAGCACCTCTATGACTATAAACAACTCCTTTCGGAGCAGATGTTGTTCCTGATGTATAATTCAAGGCAATAGGATCCCATTCATCTTGAATTAGTTCACCTGTGTACCCTGGATTGCCCCTTTGGACAAGTTGTTCATACTCGAACTGACCGAATCGGACACCGGTAGGTGTGTCAACGTCATCGATAGTAGCAATAATTGATGGCACAGGGCCTTCCAGGAATCGAAGGGCCTTATCCGCTAACTCCTTGTATTGGCAATCCACGAAGAAAACCTTAGCTCCTGAATGCATAAGAATGGTGGCTATGTTCTTGGCATCTAGCCTTGTGTTGATAGTATTGAGAACTGCTCCAGCCATAGGCACAGCGAAATGCATCTCGTATACTGCTGGAATATTTGGAGCCAACACGGACACCTACGTACATAAGCAAAACAAAGAACAAAAAAAACATTAAAAATGATGATACGATACGTCAAAAAGTCAAAAGCAAATCCAAGAACAAGGATTGATGAACTTACAACATCGTTCTTTCCGACGTTAAGGGACCGGAGGGAATCAGCAAGGCGGCAGCAACGTTCATAAGTTTGCCTCCATGTGAAGCGGGTGCCTTCATAGATAACAGAGGTGCGGTTGGCATAAACAGCACTAGCTCTCTTCAAGAAAGTTACAGGGGTGAGAGGAACATAATTTGCATCACATTTTTGTAGTTGATCCATTGTTGGCGCTGGATCAAGTCTTTGGATAGTCTTGCTTGAAGATATGGGAGGAGAGGAGGAAAGGTTCTTGTGGCATCTTTGATGGACGTGAAGGGTTTAAATAACCGAAGGCTAGAACGGGAGGGTGGGTTCAGTAAAAACTATGTTACGGATTTGATGTTTGAACCAAGCCACAATTATTATTATTATTTTTATATGTAAAAAAGTTGATAAACAAATAGTCTAATAATAACATTATTAGGTAAAGAATATATATTGGATGTTTATATATTTATATATTTCACATTATTTTATTTTTATTTTTCAATGTATTTTAGTTTTTATTCTATATATATAAAAATGCGTTCTACCAATTAGAGAAACTTGGATTAGAGTCTCTTTATAATTATATTATTTTTAGTGTTTTATAATTTTTACTTACTTGCAACAAACATCGTTGCCCTTCATTCCTGACTATGTGACACGAGAAGTTTTTCAGAAAAAAAATAATTTTTTTTAATTATTATTATTTACTATTTAGTTTATGAAAAAACGATTTCTATTTATTTTAATTAAGAAATCAAGTTGAGATTGATATTTTTATTTTTCCTAATTTGTTTAGGGATTTAATTATTTTTATTATTCTAATTTGTTTATATTAGTTTTTAAATTTATTTAAAAAATTATAAATCTTTTAAAAAGAAAAAATCATAATAAAGTTTTCTCTTCAACGATAAAACTACAAGACTACAACCTCTATTTTTGTACTACGTGTTTTTCTCTGTTGTTTGTGCTTCCGTTGCATCATGCACTGTGTAAATTCTCAAATCCAAAGAAGTCTTTTTTTCAGATGAAGTTGGTTGGTAACGTTAGTTATGATATCTGCTGTGGTAGAAGAACTGCGACAAATGGCGAGTCCAACTCTCGTATTGCATGATTATCATACATAATTAAAATCAAAATCTACTGTGGTGAAGGAAGAAAACAGGACAAATGCTGAGTTCGAATGACTTGAATATTCTAATCTTGTCGTCCTCGCAACATGTAATAATATATAATATATAGTGGTATTAATTTGATATGATAATTACCAAAGTGATTATCTTATAGCCTCTGATTACCTAATTTTTTCGAGGTGGGTTACCAGGAAATGAGTCTGAGTACGTAGTGTGGAAACTCGGAGGAAATTGCCAAGATATTGCTCGCCTGAATTTGAACATAGACTATATATATTGACTGACCTATATGACTGTTTTTATCTCTCTAGAAAGGGATCATTATTCACATTTCAGGCTGCTGATTGACTTGCCCACTCGCCATCTTTTGTTTTAGTTGTTGTGTGCGACTGTGATCGCTCTTATGCTGTGGTCCAGCATATTTCGTGAGGAGCAACTCCATATTTGTGCCACTCTGCCTGACTGGAATTGGACTAGTGAGTGCGTGTTTGGTGAGGGTATAATTTCGCGGCCCTAAACACATCCACAGCACAACGCCTTCGGCAGCAAGCCCAAAGAAGATGATTGGGTGTAACTTAAGTAGTGAAGTTGTATTTTTTTTTTTTTAATTCGAATTTTATAAATTTTAGTGTCATTGAAGGTTTATATAATTGTTAATTTTAGAATTCGTGAGATTAGTCGAGGTACATGCAAGCTAACCCGAACACCCGAACACCTATATTAATAATAATAAAAAAGGTGTTAATTTGGTACCGTAATAATGGTTGCTTTTTTTATAGAAATGTATTGAAATAATATTTTTTTAAAAAATATTAGCCAATTAAAACGATATAAAAAAACCAAAAAAAATTAATTTAAAGCAAAAAAAAAAATTAATTTTTTTTAAAAAATTTGAGACGTAAAAACAAACGGGCTTTTAAAAAATTGGGTTTGGTTCAAGTATTTAAGGTTGAGTTTTTCATTTGTAATATTTATATAATTATTAAGAATTTTTTAGTTTTATTTAAGTAGAAAATAGGTTTATTATGATATCCAGTATTATTAGGATTCTGTTTAATTTATTCTATTATGTTTTCCTATTGAGATTATGGCTCTTTATTTTTCCTATTTAAAGGGTTCTAAATTGTAATGATTTTTCTTTTTGATAAGAAGACTTTAATGAATAAAAAGAGATATTTTAGGGTTTTTCTTCGAAATTATGATGTTATTGATTTTTTTAGGGTTTTTACTTATAATAAATCAATAAATTCTTGAATTTTAAAATCTATCAAAATAGAGTGTTTTTTATAATTTTAGATTGCAACCTCACTTCAAGAACCCTGATTTTTTTTCTTTCAATACACATCACATCACATTTATTAAACTAAATATGAGGGAGTTCTTCAAGGGATAAAAAATTTGATTGACCTGATGACTTGGTAAAAGCTTAATTATTATATTTTTTATTTTTATTATTAAAATAATATTATTTTAATTTTTAAAAAAAATAATTAATCCAAATTAATTTTATAGTTGCCGACTCAAATTTTAAAACTATAGATTGGATTAAAAAAAAAAAAAGAGTAGTTGTGTGGACAACAAACTCCTAAGAATTGATATGAAAAAACATATAGGAGAGAGACGTGTATTTTCCACGTTGTGGTGACCACATAAATATTATAGGGAAGAAAAATAAAAATGCTGGATACTCCAATTCTCTGAATTCAGTATTTATATTTTAATTTTTAAAATTAGTTTAATAAAATAATAATAATTATTATTTTTTAAAGTATTTTTTGTTTGAAAATATATTAAAATAATATTTTATTTAATTATTTTTTATATCAGCATAATAAAACGATCTGAGGACATCAAAAGATTTAATTTGAAGAGAAGAAAAAATAAGATAAAAATCAATTTTTTAAAAAGGAATTTTTGAAACGTAAACACAAATTAGTATTGTGGTAGCGGTTAATTTTTAAAATAAAATTTTTTTTAAAAAAAAATATATATATATATATATATATATATAGAAATAATATTTTTTTATTTTTTAAAATTAATTTTTAATATAAAAACAATAAAATAATTAAAAAATATTTTTAAAATACAAAAAACAAACTTACAGGATAAAAGATAGATGGTTGTTGAGAGAGTGACCGACAGAGCGGAAGAAACCTCAAGCGCACCACTAGAGAATATTTTTGTGGTTGTTACGTTATTGCATGAGAACCCAAGGACTGCCAGGTGGCAGCAGCCCACGAAAAAAAGTTAAAAGGGAGTTGCTAATAAACGAGGAAAATAAAATTATGATTCCTACTGGGAAAAAAAAAAAGAAAAAGAAAAAAGAAGAAGGCCGCAAACCTCAAAAAATATATTTTAATTATTGAATTTTTTACCTCCAAACAAATTTTGATTTATGAGCCTGCAGGATCTCGAAGCAAGATTTTTTTTTAATAAAAACTGTTAATTCTCGTATAAAATTAAGTCTTATATATATATATATATAAAATAGGATTCATAAAATACTTGATTGATAATGATTTTTAAAATTCAAGGGATAAGACTGATATATGAGTTGCAGCAGGAAAGCTACCACTTAGTTGTCTTTTTCTGTGTCTTGTCTACAAAATATAATCTTTTTACTTTTCCATTACTCCCTGCATGTGGGCTGTCTAGCTTGTTATATTTTAATTTTATTTTTTAAAAGTATTTTATAAATTATAAAATTAATTGAAGGTTTATATGTTGTTAAATTTAGAATTTGTAAGATTAATCGAGATGCATGTAAATTAACCCGAACATCTTTATTAATAATAAAAAAAGATGTTAATTAATTTAATAATTATTATTGTCCATCTTGTGGTTTATTAGGAGATTAATAAATATCTTTGTGGTGTGAATGGGCTTAAAAATATTTTAAAAAATAAATAAAGCAAAATCTGACAATTAGATTTAGGTGAGGGTTCTTTTATTTTGTTAGTCTCCACTGTCAAAGGAATCCTCGTACTCCAGACAGGTTTCTGGTATTAACTTTTTATTTTTATTTTTTATATATGAGAAATGAGAAACTCCTTTTTTCATCTTTAATTTTAAATTCTTACTTGGAGTATTGCCTTTAAACCTACTCGGATCCAATAATCAATCTATAATCCCCATTCAACTCGGTCAAAATCCAGTTCGGTCCTTCAACAAAGATTTTAAATTTAAAAAAAAATATAAATCAATATTATTTTAGATTAATTAACTTATTCAAATAATAAATTTAATAATTTTACCTTGAAGTGAAAACTTGAGGAACAACTTCAGCTAATGGTTGGTAAGAGTTTAATTTACTGAGTATTTGAAATGATAATAGCAATTACTTTTTAAAATATTTTTCATTTTAAAATATATTTTTTAATTTTTTAAAAACTCATTATAGATATATATAGTATCATTAAAACGATTTAGTGCATAATGCTGATGGTGTTTATGTAATGGAAGATGTCAGTCCAAGCCATGAACATGATCCTCAACCTTCGGATTCACACTGGTTTTCTGAGGGATCCAACAGACCTTCTTGCACTGGTCTCGAGAAGTGATGAACATGTGCAGACTGAAGACTGGTGTTGTTTTTGATAAATCTTTACACGGACATGTCATTAATTATACACTTGCTTTATCGAACAGACAAGGAGCATCTCCAACTAAACAGCAACAATAAATTAAGAAAACACGTGAAAATTCATAATTAATCTGAAAATGTCAACTATAAATATTCAAAATGGGAACATATCATCAGCACCACTTGGCCAGACCCTGTTGGAAATCATAAAGTAACAATCTTCATCCCCTGTTTCTTGGAAATCATAAAGGAACAGACCTTTTTAGTTTCTTTAATCGATTCGAATTAATTCAAAAATATGTTATTTTAATTTTTTTAATGTAACAAAATCATTTTAGATTAAAAAAAAAAATTAAATCTCCTTGAAGTAAATCTGACCTAACCAGGCCTGTCTAAAAGATAATTCAAGATAAAACTCAACCCAATCCAAACTACTCTGCATGGACAAGTTACTAAATCAACTTGCCTAGCCGGGCAGACCAGGTTTAATAGCCAGATGGAAGCTATGAATTTTATATCTAGCATCACAGATGGATCCCAGAACTGGAAAGAGAATCATAAACCACGGTGATGTGTCTTCACAGATGCTCAGAACCATTGCTCAACTGTAATTTTATTGATGAACGTGTCAAACAAAAAAAAAATACTGCAACAACCCCTCTCACGTCCCTGGATGTCCAAGTTAAAAACCCTAGCTAATGCGCTAAATCTGGTGCCCATCCACAGAGGCAGGGCATGCTGCTTTTCTGTTGTTTTGAACTCACCAAGGATCAGAAAACATGCACAGCCCCTTCCCCCAGTAAGCTCAGATCCAGAAATTCACTTCAAAAACACATAAAATGCACTAGCCAAATCATACCAAAACGAAATGCTCCAAATCCTCTATTCTCTTACCAGCCATACCAGAAGAATATAAATATTGCCAGATGGGAACCACGCAGGGGAACTAGAGGCATCCAAACATGCCCACTTGGCAATGCTATACTAAAAATCATTCAGCTATTCCATACCTCTCATAAATATAGCTAAGAAGAAAAGCTACAATGAAAACGTCTCCGAAACAATGTTGAGTCAAGAGAGCTCACAAATACTTAGAACCATTGCTTTGAGTGTGATTCATTTAGTAACTCAGCCAAAATGCCTTGGGTGTAACTAAGGCAATTATCCCTCAGTCACGGGAATCGAGGGACATCCGGATGGAAGATCCTAGGAAATATACTCAATCCAGTGCGTATACAATGAAGCAGGATGTGCTTCTTGCTTGTACAAGAATCATAATGTACTAAGAAATATGAAGGTTACAACAGCACTGCCATGTGCACCCAAAAGAGATTATTGTACTAAACCAACTGATACCAACTTTATAGGCAGCCTACAACATAGAACTCTACATGGGTAAGAATACTAAGTGAAGCCCCTTCCCCTGCCTAAGCAAACAGCATAAGGATACTGGAGGCTGGGAAGTTGAGACCTATAGCCATTCAATCAGGTCCTCCAGGCTCCAGCAAAGCTACTTCGGAAAATCATATCAAACCTAAGACACTCGCATCTCATATTATGAATAGATATTGCCAGAGAGAGGCTACATTGAAATTTGGATACCTGAAGCTACTAAATCATTTTCTCTCAGCAACTGTTTGTTGGAAAATCATTTGAAATCTGAAATACTCCTATAGACCTTTAGATAAATGATACCACAAGGAGACAACACTGGTTATTATCAATTAAAGAAGATCACACTCAAGACCTAGAGCTATTCAATCAGACCCTCTTGGCAAGGCTATGATGGAAATTACTTCTAGTCTCAGTAATAATATTTACAAGACATGCTATTCGTAAAGCTATCTTTTCATATGGGACCACAGGTGGGTGTCAAAGATGGATATTATAATCCCAACTGAGTGAGGTACAGTCATAGATAGTCAGAACCATTACTGACAATGTGATCCCACTCAATAGATCTAAATTGTCAGCAGAAAAAATACTGCAATTGCCCATCCCTCCATTCCCAGGATGTCCAGATAATATACAATGCACTCAATCTGATATGTATATCTGCTAAAGCAGGGCATACTTTTCTATTGGACAGGGATTGCAATGCAGTAGAACAAGTAACTTTCCGCACGGCTGTGTGCACATACTGGACACTAGTGAATTGACCTAGCTGTCTCCAAGTACATGTGTAAGAAAACAAAATGCAGCCCCTTCCATCTCATACTTCCCTTCATATATTGAAAGAAAGGCTACACTAGAGACCTCTCTGCGACGAAAAGAAATGTGGGTGTGGCGAGGCACCCTCTTTCTAGAGATGCTATTCAAAACAAACTTTAATGTGGTATAAGGATAAAGCCTTCATCAATTATGCAGTTCACAGTAGATTTTCAATGGTCACCGATAATTGGAAGCACAGATGGGTGCCAAATCAGGACAAGAGAATCATAAACCCTGTTGAGTGAAGTAACTTCACGAAAAAATCAGAACCATTGCTCAAAGTGCGATCTCATTTAATAAACTGTCAAACCATCATCGCAGAAAATATAGATATCAAAGAAGAGTGCAGTGTATGCTAAGAAACATAGCAAGCTCAAACATGAGCGTAAATGATGAAGCAGTGAGCTTTCTCTCGCACAACATAGTACAAACTACAAACATCAGCTTTCTCTCGCACAACAAAGTACAAACTACAAACATCAGAAACTTCAGCACCAGCATATGCACCCAGAAGACCATTACAGCATGAAACAAACTGCTTCTAACTTGTTAATTATGACATTGAATTCTACCTTGTAAGAATACAAAGTGCAGCCCCTTCTCCTAGCAAGCTCACAACAGTCATAGCATAGAAAAAGTAAATTGAAAAAATGCAACGAACCATCCTTGTTTTTAATTTGTGGGCTACAAACAAAAGCCAGTACAAAGGACAGCAGAAAGGCAAAAATCATTATTAACTCTGATTTCCTATTCGCAGAAAACAACATAGCAAAGTGGGGGAAACATATCTAAGCTTCAAAATCATTAAAAATAAAGATAAGGGTACCCAAAATACTACATTTACCGACTCTCATTCAGTCTCAGGACATCCAAATAAAGGATCCCAATAAAGATACTCCATCTGGTGTACATACAATAAAGCAGGGTATGCTCATCTCCAGAACAAGAATAATTCTAAACATTATCGAATCACGACAGCTAAGATCAACATGTTCATAACTCTACATGGTAAGAATACAAAGCGCAGCCTCTTCTCCTAATAAACTCAAAATATCCACATTTGCATATATTAGAGTAGTTGATACCCAGGCAACCAACTAGTTATAACTAACTTTGAAAGTTTCTGAATTTGAAGCTAGAAACAAAAACAAACAGCAACAGCAACGAAAAGCATAAATCATTACTGATTCTAATTACTTAATCACAAAGAACAGCAACAAAACATCTATAAACTCCAAGAACAAAAAAATAAACAAAAGGGTACCTTCAATTCCATTCAATAAAAAACTACAACCGAAAACTCTTCAAGAAATCAGGATCCCTTTTCGCCCGTTCTCGAAACTTCTTAAACCACCTATCCAAAATATCCATAGGAACAATCAACTTACTCCCATCAACCCCACAAAACGACTGCATATAATTAAACAAATTCTCCCCAACTTTCATCGCAACCCTCTCAACCCCTTTCTCCGCCGCTACATCCAGCGAAGGCAATGATGCCAAATCCTCCACCGAAACCCCGATTTTCGCCGAAAGGGGTGCCGTATCTGGCCCTGTCAGCTGCAACTGACCACCAGGTTCCGGCCAATTCAACGTCAAAACCGCCGAAGGGCGCGTTACTGTCACCGCCCCACAAAACTGAAATTCAGACCCTGGAGACTGAATATACACCGCCAGAGCTTTATCTGGCGGAAGAGTAAAGCTGTTTAAGAGAAAAATACAAATTTCTCGTACTTGATCATATGCTTCACCTAAAATTAACATAAAAAAATTGAAATAATCAGTAGAGTTTTGCCACAAAATGAGTTAAAAAGAAAAAAAGAGGAGCAGATGAACAAAAGGGGTTTAATTTTTATTACCAACAAAAGTGTTCATGTCGAGGATCCAGTGAAAAGTGTCGATTTGTGAGAAAGCGGATATGTCCATAGGGAAACTGCGGTCGGGGAACACAACACCGAACATTGTTTAAGGTTTGAGCTCTGTGTTCGTGTTTTTCTACGGGGGTTTGAGGATTGAAGTAATGATTTTATTTTTTATTAGTATTACTACTACATTTGAGTGTTGAGAGTCTTTTGTCTGAAAAACGGTGAAGTTGTGGGAGGAGAAGAGTCTAGTAGCATCAAGAAACTCTAGAGAGATTTGGAATGTTGGAATTGCTTTTTT
>Ga0325405_1006930_pt1 | contig 11421 bp, 9 predicted proteins | sample PopdelMetagenome_21_FD_205663 | JGI IMG/M metagenome (GOLD analysis project Ga0325405, IMG submission 205663) | Populus deltoides microbial communities from Bellville, Georgia, United States - Xylem-Control-R2 | ecosystem: Host-associated > Plants > Phyllosphere > Stem > Wood/Secondary xylem...
CATATCTATCCATCGTACTGTCTTTCCGTATATACAACCATTTGCTAGCTTTGTCGCGGCTTTCCTTTACAAGTGATCTGGAATATACTGGTTTAATACATCAGTTCTCAACATCTGGCGAGACTACCAGAGCTTAGATTCATCAAGATTGGTCTTCATCAATTTCCACTCTTCACCTCAAATTATCCACATGATCGGGTGTCCAGAGTGTCCCAATTTTTCCTTCCCTCAAGGCAATTAAAATTCTCTCCACTTAGCAGTTCAGCACATGTAATTAGGTAAACATGTGTGACATGTTCTTCTTCATCTCCATCGACCACCATGATGACCTTCAGATGCCTCCTGATCGGGCAATCTCTTTTGTTAATTAACCACCGCTATTTTTGGTCTCAAATCTCAATGATCCGACCATACCATTGCATCCGGAATGATCAAATTAGCTGGAAACAAGTCTGAAATCGTCCAAATCGCATTTCAGACGGCTAAGATTTGATCAAAACAATTCTGGCCTGATGGACGGCCCAGATTCAATCTCAGATCCGGTTGCACGTAGACTCTGCTGCACAGAATCTTATCCCTCGGCTTGCGGCTCGGCTCGGCTTAAAAACGGCTCGGCTTGGCTCGGTTCACGGCTGGTGACGTGGCAGATGGGTCCCACATGATGACGTGTCTGCTGACTGGACGCTGACGTGTTGCGACTGTACGATGACATGGCATGCTGACTGGTCGATGACGTGTCTGCTGGCTGGTTGATGACGTGCCTGCTGACTGGGCGCTGACATGCTTGCTGACTGTGTATACTGGCGTCATGATTACGCCATGATGACGTCATCCTTATCCGGATCTAGCGCGTGGGTCGGGTCGTCTGGTATTCGAGTCGGGTCAGCTCATCCGGGTGAAGAAGACGCGTGGCGCGCGTCTGTGCGCGTGGGCAGTCTCCTCTCCGGCGCGTGATGGCGCGTGCGGAGGTTTCCGGCGTCCGATTTCGACGCGGTTTTCAACAGTGGCTTCGTCTCTTCCTCCTCTACACAGTGGTATGGTCAAAATACAATTTTGACAACTTTCATTTTTGAGCAAAATCAAACACCCCTTTAAACCATATGCTCTGATACCAATTGTTGGGAAATTCTGGCTCCCCATGCGCGGACCGGTGGTGTACTGATATTTGCTCATCGGAGGGTTAAGCACACTGACACAATATTTTACTTGGTTCGGCAAATCGCCTACATCCACGGGAGAGAGTCTATATTATTAGAGATTAGAGAAAGGATACAAAATACATGTAGAGGAGGAGGATGACATCCACTCTACTCAACTCATCAACTTATCTTTGCTGCACTTGCAGCTGGTGCAATGGCAGCAAGGCTGCTGCCATTGCAGCTCTCTTTCTCTCCACTCTCTTGCACACACTCACATTTCTCTCACAACTTTGCTCTCTAAAATCATGCCTCTTTTATAGGCATCCATGGTGCTGCTCCACTTGTTCTGCTGTCAAACATGGCTGCAAGGTTAGGCATGGTAGGTTGCCTAACCATTGAAAATGGTGGCTGCCAATAGTCAATGGTTGGTGCCAACCATTTGCTGCACATGCAATGGCAACAACCCAACAGTGGTGCCATCCCTTCCTTTGTGCATGGTGGGTGAGTTCGACCTCCCATTGGACATTATAGATCGGAGAGTGACCAAGATGAAGATGATCTCTCCATCTAATGTCGCCGTGGACATTGGGCAAACTTTGAAACCTCACGAGTACATCGGCATGGTGAGACGTGAGGTGCTTGATGCTTACTTGAGAGAAAGAGCGTCAAAGAATGGGGCTAAAGTAATAAATGGTTTGTTCTTGAAGATGGACATTCCTAACAAGGTAGTGAAAATATATATACTCCCTATATCTTGCACTATTCTGAGTATGATGGGAAGAAAGGCGCAACCGGAGAAAAGAAGACTTTGGAGGTTGACGCGGTGATTGGTGCTGATGGGGCAAATTCGCGTGTCGCCAAGTCTATTGATGCTGGTGATTAAGACTACGCCATTGCTTTCCAGGTATACTTATTGCTACTATTTATCATTAGTAGCTTGATACTACTCTACTCTATTTTATTTTGGCAACATTTTCTTACTCTACTTTAATGAGATCAGTTCTTTTCAGTTCAGTAATGAATTGCGTTGAATTTGTTACATAAATCTTATATCGAATTGTGGAAAATGCTTGATTTCACAACCTTTGCATTCTGATTGTTACGCGAGGTGCCATCATCATATCATCGTTCTTGTTCTTGTTCTTGTTCTTGTTCTTGTTTGATGACAGAAACTATACTTTCTAGTCTCAATTTGCACCAGAGGTCCTTCAAACTAACAATAATATGCTACAACATCGAATTTTGTGTCATAATTTCAATATTAACTTTTATATTTCGTGATATGGAAACTTTTACCTTTAAGTATTCTCTAATACAGGAACGATACTCTGACATACAATTATGTTGGGAAGATACAACTAAATATGTCAAGCATTTTGTACCAGTAGTAAGTTGTTATTGATGGTATAATGTAATTGACGAATACACACACAAAAAAAGAATTTCATAGCTGCCATGGATACTTTAGAATTGCCTTGGTAATTTTGGTTCTTGTTTGCCATATAACTAATTTTATGGTTGCCCGGATGAGTTATTACTATATTCTTCCAATTGTTTCTGTACATAGACATCTTAGATAAAATGCTTACAGCAGCTTCTGACATACATTGCTTTATTTATGCTTCCACGATTGGATTTTTCTCAAACATTATTGCATTGAACTCATGGAGGATATTCAATTCCTCCTCTGTTGATGTTCTTAAAGTCTTCTCGGGTTATTTTTTTCCTTGTATTTACAGGAGAGGATAAAAATTCCCAATGATAAAATGATGTACTATGAGGATTTAGCTGAGATGTATGTTGGTGATGATGTCTCGCCAGACTTCTACGGGTGGGTCTTCCCCAAATGCGACCATGTTGCTGTTGGAACTGGAACGGTGACTCACAAAGGTGACATCAAAAAATTCCAAGAAGCCACAAGAAACAGGGCCAGGGACAAGATTCTTGGTGGTAAGATTATACGAGTGGAAGCACACCCAATACCAGAACACCCCCGACCTCGCAGATTATTAGGTAGAGTAGCACTAGTTGGTGATGCAGCTGGGTATGTAACCAGATGCTCAGGTGAGGGTAGAATGTGTGCAGAGGCAATAGTTGAGGGTTCAGAGAATGGAAAGAGGATGGTGGATGAAAGTGACTTGAGGAAATATCTGGAGAAATGGGACAAGACATAGTGGCCTACATATAAGGTGTTGGATGTGTTGCAGAAAGTTTTCTACAGATCGAACCCAGCTAGAGAAGCTTTTGTAGAGATGTGCGCAGATGAGTACGTGCAAAAGATGACTTTTGATAGTTATTTGTACAAGAGGGTAGCGCCTGGGAACCCTTTGGAGGATTTGAAGCTGGCTGTGAATACCATTGGGAGCTTGGTGAGGGCTAATGCTCTCAGCAGGGAAATGGAGAAGCTTAGCGTATGAGATATGAAAAACCATGTAATTAAGAGGCTTGTTTCTTCACCCATCTCTACCTCTACGAGAGAATGACTATTTGTATTGTCGCCCTGTTGTCTCAATATCAACCAGGGAGCATTAGTAAACTTACCCGTGCTTGCACTTTTAATGTCAAAAAATAAATATGCAAGTGTTTTCAATGGGTTTTTTTATATAAAGAGTTTTAATTATAAATTGAAAAACTGATATATATATATATATATATATATATATATATATAATAAAATAAATCAAGAATTATATATATTAATAAATACTAAAATAAATTATTAATGTTATGTTGTGGGTAAACATTATAGAAGAACATGATAATATTTTAGGTATGTTTTATTCTATCGTGAAATTTTTAATTGACAAACATAAAGATATTTATACTAAATGAAAAAATTTTAAAAATACATGAACCAGTAAATTGAGGAAGAGTTGGGGGGTTGATATCAATACAATACTATAGTAATTGATTCTTTAAATAAGATTTGATATTTTTTTAAAATCTCAATCCCCTCGCGCAAGGATTTACAATCAATACTTTTTGAGAATATGTAAAATATTTTTTTTTATTAACCTATGGTGATGAATCTTATATTGATTACTCAAATATATTCATATAATTCATGATATACTCAATATATTCCTTCATATTACCCTTGAATATGACAATGTTTAGTCAGAATTAAGCATAACATTCACTTACATAACAATTACATAAGCTTTTTTATAGACATAAGTGATCTCTCCATATGAAATTCATGTACATGTCAGTTCATTATACAAGTCATCTAATAAGTACCTATATTTTAGTTTCAAGTATCCCTCATACCTCAATTTATAATAACAATAGCTTCCTTTCATAAATGAAAGAACATAATATATATTAGTTTTAATGATTCCATCTGATGTCTAGTCTTAATAAAGCATCGACTAAGAATATTTAGAAGCAATACTTTGATGCAATATAAATCTTATAATTATAACAACTTTATAATCTCATTTACAAAATATTTTTGTTTTAAAAAATTTATCTTTACTCTAAACTCATTAATCAAACATAAATGAATATTAAATATTAAATATCTTCATTAATAATAAATATATTTTGTATGAACAAAGTTAATACTATATATACCCAATCAATTGGTTGCATGACAAATATACTAATAGATGCAATATCTAAATAGCATGGTATAGGGAGAGAATGATCAACAATACACCTTACCTATAAAATAGATAATGTACACCATATAGACCAATCAATCTTTTAAAAAGAAAAAACATCAATTACCAATTAGATTAAGAGATACAATTGAAGAATCATTAACCACTACACAAGCTAGCAATATTGATCATAAAATGATATTAAAAAACATGCAGAGAGTTCCTAACTCTACACCGTCAATTCCTCAAAAGGTTACACTAGACCAAAATCTATTAAAGAGACAAGTCATCAAAGAAATCTATCTCTAAAAATATAGAGAAAGTTATCACTAAAATAGTGAAAATGACCTTGAAAATAGCCAACCTCCAAGTGATAATAAGGTAACATATGCTATAAATATAAAAGTAGGTATTGATCAACAAACCCAATAATAGGATAGTTTTTCAAAGCAATAAGACAACAACCTAGCAGCTTTAAAAAAAAAAAAAGCAAACACCTCAACTAGGCCCAGTTCATTATTTACCGTACAACAAGCATATAAGATAGCATTGGCTTTTGAACAGAAAAAACAAGTATTTATTAGAAAGAAAATTATATTGATAGTATTAGAGGACAGCAGAAGTGTTCAAATCCAAAATGAACATGTAAACTATAAGAAAGTTTCAGTAAAGACCCTTGCCTTGTTTAGAAAGAAAACCATATAGATGATGAAAATGACTTGATTATTTTTCTTGATGATATATAAAATAGAAAGAAGAAGAAGAAGAACTGGATTTCTGAATTCTAATATAAAACATAATGAACATAATACATTAAATGATGAGGAACCTAAAAGACCTTTTGAAGCATTCATGAGCAATTATGAATAACTTATATCAACCAACATGTTAAATCATCATATTCTTTTGAAGCCAAGCCTAGTTGGCTACCTTATTTGGATAATGATTATAAGGACCGTATAAAAAGAGGTACAAATTATTGAAATCTAGTTTGAACCAATGGTTGAACAATAACCATGAATTATATTTCTAAGCTAAAATTAGCTATGAAATGATATTTAAAACCTTTTTTACATCAAAAGTAACTTTAATAATGCACTAATATAAAGGGTCCAAGTCAATAATGGTATCTTACTTAATATTATGCCCTTGTTTTTTATCATGAAAGTTTATTGTCACAAGGCTAATATTATCCCATTAAAATTAATCTTAGAAGTATTTTACAAGTGGAATAAAAAACATCAAAGGGCTATAACTTTCTTTATAGTAAAAATAAAGACAAGCTACAACGCCTCAGACAAGATTGGATATACACAACCTAATTTGAGGCCTTTTCCTAATTTTACAAGTATTTTTAATGAACAACATAGTTTCCAAGTATAACAAAGATTCTTTTAATGTTACAAAATCTTTATGTGACAAGAATTTTTAGGCTGATTTTTCTAATGCACAATTTTATTCTAAGAACATAATTTTATATTCAACTATTAGTTCAGATTGAAATTTTACCAAATATTTCTAGAAATTTTGTTTTATATCGAGTTAAAATTTCAGATCAATCCAACATCAGGAAAAACTTGTGATAAGATTCAGAAGTTACTAGGTTAGGCGAGGTAGGCCACCTTCATTAGCCCATCTTAAGAGGCACAATAGGGGCTTCCTACTAGTGGGTAACCAGACTTATAAGAAGACATCACACTAGACAACTTCTAAATTTCCCAAAATCCACCATGTCTTGTGTGAAACTAACCTATATCCCTTTTCTTTTTATTTTCAGTGAACCGCGCCCTATTCTCCCTGCCACAAGGTCCAAAGCCTATTATTCTAAATCTAAAGCAGCCTAACCAAGGCAGGACAATAAGATTTATATTAGTTTCCTTTAATTTATATTACGATAAAGTCTTAACATGTGTAACATAGTTATTAAACCCAATTCGAGGGTTGATCTAGCCAAGTAGTTGGATCTTGGGTTAACTTGATCAACCCAAGAAAATAAAAAAAAATTGAGATTTTAATACGCCATATGAGAAATTTTTTAATATATATATATTAAAAAATTTCTCATATGGATATATAGATCGTAAAAACAATATAAGACATAAAGTATAATATAATTATCTTATATCAAAAAATTTAAAAATAATTTATGTGAATATAAGCTATAAAAAAATATAAAGCATAAATTGTAATATAATTATCATATATTAAAAAGTTAAAAAAACAACTCATTTCTTCAATTGGATGTAAGCTATATATAATTATTCTATATAGAAAATTTAAAAAACAATTAATGTGAATATATAGTATAAAAAAGATATGTGAGACTAGGTATTCATAAATTAATTATATATTTTTAGGATAAAAAATTATGTTTTTTAGAATAAAATTGTGCTTTTGATTCAGATGAATTCGAAAAACTTGTGATAAGATTTAGAAGCTACCGGGCAAGGCGAGGTAGGCTACCTTAATCAGACCATCTTGAGAGGCACAATAAGAGCTTCCTACTAGTGAGTAACCAGACTTATAAGAAGATATCATATTATAGAGCTTCTAAATTTCCCAAAGATCCACCCTGTCTTATGTGAAGCTAGCCCATAGCCCTCTTTTTTTTATTTTCAGCGAATCGCGCCTCATTCTCCCTGCCACAAGGCCCAAAGCCCATTATTTTAAATCTAAAGCAGCCTAACCCAGGCAAGACAATGAGATTTATATTAGTTTCCTTTGATTTATATTGCGATAAAGTCTTAACATGTGTAACATAGTTATTAAACCCAACTCAAGGGTTGACCTAGCCAAGTAGTTAGATCTTGGGTTAACTTGATCAACCCAAGAAAATAAAAAAAAAATATTTGAGATTTTAATATTCCATATTAGAAATTTTTTAAACAATGCATATATATATATATATATATATATATATATATATATAAAGTCCTGAAATACTCTTTTTTTTTAACGTCGCGTGATAAATGGCAGGATACCAAAACAGTCATCTTCATTATCATTGCCGAGGGAAATGGCAGGAGATGTTGAGCCAGATGAGCTGGATTGGGACAAGATCGTTTCTGGGTCTTGGCTTTGTATAATTCCTTGTACTATTTGTAAGTATTCTTCCTCAGTTCTAGCAGAGGCAAGGAGAGCTGCTGTTTGGGCCTTTCTGGCTAAGAACTTTGATTGAGGATAAGGATCGATGATGGGAATTGTTTAATGTTTTTGTAACCATTCTGTAACAGCTAATTTTGAACTTTTGGACTCAGCTGCAAAGGAATCCCACCACTTGATTTTGAATTTGCAAATAAGTATTGGATGTCCGTTTTGTAAATTATAATCAAAGAACCATGAACATACCCACGGAACAAAAAATTTTGTACAGAAGATAAGGAAGGAAGAAAACTTTCTTTCAGAGGGAGCTAGTTGGAAATTGTTTTTGAAATGTATATAACCATTTTCAACTAAAGGATGTTCATTAAGGTAATCAACATGACAACCATAAAAGTCCCACCATTGCAGGAACCAGAGGGGGAGATTTGTAGTATTCATGGTATTGTGGAAGTAGAAGAGCCAAGAATGACTATGATTTTGATTTTGTATGAGGAAGGCATTAAACCATGTCTGTTGGTAATCCCAATATGTGTAGGTGGTATTGAAGTCTTGGGGGCTTGTGCGGTATTGGAAGGGGAAGGAGAGAGGTTGATGCAGGGGTTGTCCCCAATCTTTAGAGTGGATGACTTTGTGAATAATGCATATAGAGTATGCTGGTGCAGTGTGATCAGAATGTAGTTTCAAGTCTGCAATACTGTTCTAAATCAGCATTCATTTGTATAGGTCTTGCTTTTATAGGTATGAGTTTTTCTAAAAATGTATCTTCATAAGGAAGATCAACGATGTGTTGTTTTCGCTTCCAAAAAGCATTGGGTAAGTCTGAACATATCTGTTGTTCAATCTTATTTTGGAAATCATTGATTTTCTTTTGTAAATCAGAACTTTGTAATTGTTTGTTGATACGACAAAAAGAAACATGGTTTTGTAAATCATGTAAATGGAATTGTTTCCCATATATATATATATCGTAAAAAAAATATAAGGCATAAAATGTAATATAATTATTACATATTAAAAAGTTTAAAAAACAACTCATGTATTCAAGTGGATGTAAGCTATATATAAATATTCTATATAGAAAAATTAAAAAACAATTAATGTAAATATAAAGTATAAAAAAAATATGTGAGACTAGATATTCATAAATTAATTCTATATTTTAAGGATAAAAAATTATGTTTCTTAGAATAAAATTGTGATTTTGATTCAAATCAATCCAACATCAGGAAGAACTTGTGATAAGATTCAAAAACTACCGAACAAGGCGAGGTAGGCCACCTTAATTAGCCTATCTTGAGAGGCACAATGAAAGCTTCCTACCGGACTTATAAAAAGACATCACACTATAGAGCTTCTAAATTTTCTAAAGATCCACCCTGTCTTGTGTGAAACTAGCCCATAGCCCTCTTCTTTTTATTTTCAGTGAACGACGCCCCATTCTCCCTGGCACAAGGCCAAAGCCCATTGTTCTAAATCTAAAGCAGCCTACCCAAGACAGGACAATGGGATTTATATTAGTTTCCTTTGATTTATATTGCGATAAAGTCTTAACATGTGTAACATAGTTATTAAACCCAACTCAAGAGTTAACCTAACCAAATAGTCGGATCTTAGGTTAACTAGGATCAACACATTCATTCGAGAATAGCACTACTAGAGGGGAAGAGAGAGCACCAAATCTATTTCAAACAACTAATTCGAAACCTGTTATTAGTCCATGTGAGGAAGAAAAACGGTGCAAACTAAGGCTGTAAGGCGGAGCAAAAGATCTGAGACCCGCTCCTTTCTCCTCCAAAGCCATCTCTTATCTCTAAATGACGAACTTCATCTCTTCTATTCTATTTATTTATAAAAAAAAAAAAAGGCACCCATCATCCCTTTTTCTCTTTTAACTAACTAAAAAAAAAACCATGCCTCTGCTAGGTAGCGTGTGGAATGGCCGGACCCTCTTGGATATATAACAAAGCAAAGGCTATGAGTAAGGTGTCTCGGTTCTCCTCCTAGAATCCTGAACCTGGGCCTCCAATGAGGACGGGAGGCATTAAGCAAATCAGCTGATTTGGCTAAATGGATTTTGTCTCGATACCAAAACCCAGGAGTAGGAGCGGTCAGGAAGCTCGAAACTCTTAAAGTAGTTAGAGCTCGAGGAACACCAGTTTTACATTGCAGAATCACATATATACTTGGGAACCTTATAGAAAGGAACGGATTTACCTAAAGCAGTAAGAGTAAGCCCAAGTCGGGGAAGAAAGAGATGGAAGAACTGATGCCGTAGCAGTATAAACCCCTTTCTCCCTTCTTTGCGGAACTACTTCACCGGCTACTTACTTGAGATGAGAGCCCAATTACCCCTTTCGCCGTCAAAAAGATGCTTGTACGCACATTAGCTCAATTGACCCTGACTATCTAGATCAGGTTTCCAGTTTAAAAAAGCTGTGAGAATGACCAAACGGCCTTGAATACCGATCCAAATTGAAATTGTGCGTAAGAATGACCTAACGGCCTTGCATACCGATCCAAATTGAAATTATGCTTCAAATAGATAATTCTATTGGAAAGGCTATGGTAGGAAATTTATAGTGGATTTTCCTTCACACGAATTTATTGGATTTGAAACAAGATTCAACTAGAAGGATAATGAAGCAGCAAAAAGGAAACGCAGCACAAATAGTATTTTTAGTTGGCGGCTTCAAACTACCATCGGATAAAACCAGAGTGGGAGAATAAGCTAAGCTTTCTTTAACGTTAAGTTTACTAGGAACCTTTTCAAAGTTTGAGTTCTGAGAAGATAAACTTCAATCTTAAGAGCTAGGAGTAATCTATTTAACTGAACTGCATCTCGTGCTAACAGCTATGAATGCTAACCCAATCAAGCAATCCCAGCAAGGTTGTAGAGGGAAAGGACGTGAGTTATTATAGCTAGAAGGGCAATGCGCAATCGCTAAACAAGCCACTAAAGCTAAAGCTACTGCTATTGATACGTGCCAAATATAGGTGCTTCCCACTCCTAGTCCTACTCTTCCTCTGCTTTCAGTTAAGTTACAGAAGTACTTAACTAGGATCAACCCAAGAAAATAAAAAATATATATATTTCAGATTTTAATATCCCAAGAAATTATATATATATATATATATATATATATATAAAGGTCCCATCCTAATGAGCCGAGTCATTCAGGTCTCGAATCAACCTCCAAAGGCAAGCCAGATTTCTTAATGATGGTGTGCTCATGAAGATACTTGGACTTCAAAAATATTCTCATAAGTGAAGAGTTTGCGGATCACGTCAATTCTTTGAAAGGAATTTATTTATCAAAGAATTAAAACATAAACTTAGTAAATCATTATGCCTCAATATTGTGCTTAGTACCATCAGTCATCTACAAACCCTAGATATTCAATGGTGTTATATTATCAACCAATTATTATTATTATTTTCATTTTTTGAACTTAAGAATTATTCTAAAAAACATGTGAGTTTAAGAAGTCATAAATCATATTGGTTAATTTATATCTAAAAAAATACAACAGAATTTAACAAAAACAGCACAGTAACCAGTTCCCAAACATTGATT
>Ga0325405_1006935_pt1 | contig 11417 bp, 5 predicted proteins | sample PopdelMetagenome_21_FD_205663 | JGI IMG/M metagenome (GOLD analysis project Ga0325405, IMG submission 205663) | Populus deltoides microbial communities from Bellville, Georgia, United States - Xylem-Control-R2 | ecosystem: Host-associated > Plants > Phyllosphere > Stem > Wood/Secondary xylem...
GCATACAGCCTCAAAATTAATCGATAGCAATTCGGCTTTATGTTCTCTCCTTCATCACATTTGGTTCTTCTAATTATGATGTTGAATGTTTGCCTACCCAAAACCACAATAAGAAGAAATCAAACCCAAAAAAGAGTTCTAAACAAATAGAATAAAATCAAACCCCAAGAAAGAAAATTAAAGTAATATAATTACTAATAACTCAACAAAAAAGATGAAAAGAACTGACCTTCAAGAACCACTCCAAAAACAATGTTCTTGTAATCCAACTGAGGGCAAGGACCAGGTCCAGTAGTAATCAAGAACTCAACATTCCTGTATTCAGGATTAAGCTTAATATTATCCTCATCATCATTCTCTGATAAACACAAAGAAAGAATCCCAGGTCCTGAATGTGTTAGCTTAAAAGCCTTAGAATCAACACTCTCGATATTTCTTGCCAAATCTTGAGGCACTTTCACCTCTCCTTTTTCTCTCCTTCCTTGCCGGCCCGCTAGAAAAAACTGACCCGGAAAGATTTTATGGACTAGAGTGTTCTTGTAAGAGTATGAAGTGCACATTGTTTTGAAGTTGGAGACAGTGAGAGGGACCAAATGACCATAGAGGCCAAGAACTAGGCGGCCTAGGGGAGTTGAGTCGGTGCAGACGGTGGAGAAGGTGTCGGAGAGGGTCCTGTCGGGGCGGAAGTAATTGGAGCAGATGGAGAAGTCAAGAAAGACACGGTCTGTTATAGTGGTGTCAAGGGTTGGTCGAGGTGGAGAGAGAGTGGAGAGGGAGGTGGAGAGTAGGAGGGAGCGGCGGGTGATGGTGGTAGAAGAGAGGAGAGAAGGGATGTGGTGGTGAGGGAGGAGAGGTGGTGGTGATGGTGGAGGGGTTAGAGGGGAGTACATGGTGGTGGAATTGAAGTGAAGAAGTGGACATGGATGGCTAGGGAGAAAGAGGGAAAGAGGATGATTGGTTGTTTGAGATTGAGAAAGAAGAGGACTGCAAGAAGTGGGGTCTACATTTGTACAACGAGGATAAGATAAAAAGAAGATAGATTTCTTCTGTAGTTAAATTAGTAGTAGAAGAAGAATATTTATTGATAAATAAATTATTTTTGGGATCTCTTGATAAATAAAGCTGTATTTGAACTCAAGAAAAATGGAAACTTTTTCTTGTTTTATAGCCTCTCTCTGGGATCATTTTTATAGACACTTGAGACTAATTGCTACTTCCTATTTTTCTAAAAGCTTTTTTAAATCATTTTTTTATTTTAAAAATATTAATTTGATAATTTTTTTAATTTTTTAAAATATTTTTAATATTTAAAAAAAAAACATTTCTTGGTTCGAGTGATAACTTATCGAACAATTCAGGTATATTTTTTGAAGTCTGTAGAGTACTGGTTATTCCATTTAAAAAACAAATAAATAAAATAGGATTCAGCATAGATTCTGTAACAAAAGAACACAGAGAGAGACAAGACTTAAATTTCGTCTCTCTGGTTTGTTCTGATAGTTTGTTGTCTTCATTTGTTTTTCTTGGATATGGGCTTTGACATTGATTTCTCAGATGTCAAACCACAAAAGTAACTCAATTTTCAATTTTATATTGTGGATTGGGACTTCTTCATCATTCTGGATGGTAACAATATTGTCCACTTAATTGCATTAATCTTTATCAAATTTCTTTTTGTAAAATGCAGGACTGTAAGATGAGGAGTGCTGGAAGATAAAAAAAAAAGGGTTTTTAATCTTGAGGAGTGCTGGAAGATCACAGAAAGAACTGTAAAAACAAATTAATTTAATTGTTTCTGATTCTCTATTTCTTTGCTTGTAAACAAGGCTGCCATTGGTGTAGCAAGGTCCTGCTAGAATCTGTTTTACTCTTGGTTGATAAGTCACCAGGGACAAAGAACAATCTCTCCATGACTGTTTCTTGGGAAACAATATGTTTCTAGGTTGAGGAAAACTAGTGGAGCTACCAGCTTTCGACTTGTGCAGTGCACAGTTGCAATTGCGACGGTAAGGCCTTCGCTCAATCTCCATGCTGTCCATTGAAATGCATCCGTCAAAGAGACACATCGAAACATTATGTCAGATGCTGCAATTAACATGCTTGCTCTCTTCGGTGCCTTTGAATCTACTGTCTTGCTATAGGGGTGTGGGTGTTGGAAGATTTGTGTATCAATGTTCTGTATTACAAGTTGAAAGTTTTGCATACTTTTGTTGACCTTTTATATAGAGATGGGAAATAGAGTTCATAAACAAGAATATAGGAGTAGGCGACAGAAAAAAAAAATGCTCAGGTGTCCTCTAGGTTTGATGATAGTTCCTGACGGAATAGTTTTAAAGGAACAAGACAATAATTTGTTCGTATGTTTGTTTTTGCTGTTGAATTTCTAGCTTTGTTTGAGAGCCGCTTATGGTGGTCCCTTTATTATGCCTAGAAATAAACTGAGAGTCCCAGAAATTTAGGACAGATGCTTGGCTTGTTCTTGCTGACATCGACTAAAAGTTCCATTCTTTGGTAGGGTTTTAAGAGCGACTCTTTTGGAGGAATGCCTTATACCCAACTTGTTGGAAGAGACGCCTACTTTATCATTACGCCTGAGGTAGGGAACTATTTTGCGCAACAATGGATCCTGCAGGATTAAGATTGCTCTTCACGTAATGTATGTAGAAACTACCAAAACCTTAATTTGGACATATCACATGGTTCTTGATTTTAACTTATGCTACTGTTTGTTTGGAATCTTGACCAAGAGTATCTCCTACAGTCCCACGCATCCATTCGATAAATATTTCGTGGAATTACTTCCATTAACTCAAATCATAATTCATTATACAGTTTTGATATCTGCACTTCACTGTTCCAATGAGTTGCTGAAGTTCATATAGCTTGACTTCATGAATATTCATTTTTTTGGGCTTTGATAGGATCATTATACTATCATGTTTTGTGAGTTCATTTATGCAGGCCATGACTGTTTCACTGTCCCCGCCTCCTTTTTTCTTGATAAAACATTGTTTACATCGTGAAAAGTTTGACCTCAACTTGGTGGCTGACGATGGAGGCAATGCCGGGGTACAAGAAGTAACACAACAGCAAATTATCTTTACCTAATCTTAAATTATCTACAGATTTTCCCAGATCTAATTAGACCGATCCACCCTGAGCCCTCACATTCGCGAGTTACTGGCTACCTGTACAGGCACCTAAATGGGAAGTCAGGAACAGCCTAGCATATAGCCATTTTTGTGCCTAGGAAAAAGAACATGCGTGGATGGGGATTATACATTGTTGTTTCCATATTTAATAGTGCAATGCAGTGGTCACTGAATCCTGAGTATGATCTCTTGCACATTTTGCTTCTAAGGAATCTAGCTGTCCTTGAAGATGACAGTAAAGATTTATGCAATAATGTAATTCAGCATCTTTGTACTAAAAAGATTGAACAATAGCATTTAGACAAGGAACATCTTATGCCATTTTCTTTACTGAAAATCTGGGTATTGAATATACATATATAGAGTCCTATTTTCCTAATACTCTATCTGTTATGTTCGCATTCTTGTGAATTCTAAAATCAGAAAGAGGAGAGACTGTGAGGGCATAAAAACACTCAATTTAAGTTGTCAGTAATTGCTGTTTCCGAAGCACCCTCCAAAAATAAGGATCCAATGTTTTGCATTGACGAATCATCAGCAGTAGAAGATGGAGAAGAGAGTCTGGAAGTAGCTATGGACAAGGGATGATCGCTCCGTACCTGTTTCTTGGGGAACGATATACTCCTTTGCTTAGGACAAGCATCGGAACAAATATCTTTTAACCTGTGGAGTGCACATTTGCAGTTGCGATGGTATGGCCTTCGCCTGATCTCCATGTCATTCAATGATATACTTCCACTAAAGATACATTTAAGTATCATCTCAGCAGCTCCAGTAGCCATTCTCTCCTCCCTTCTTCACTAAAGAATCCGCTTCGTTGATCCGTAGGCGGGGATGAAGTGTCAAGTGTGTGTGATTTTGAGTTTATTTGCAACATTTGCGTGCTTTCTTGGTGCTTTATATAGAGCATGGATAGTGTTGTGAGAAGCAATAACCTAGGGTGAATATTTTGTGTGTTAGTGATTCTGTGTGAACTATAGAAATGCTTGGTCTCATCGTTCTTAATTTCCGGTCACTGCAGAACTAAGACAAATCGTTTTTTCCTATGGGTTGTTTTATATTTTAGTCCTTGATTGAGGCAGTTCGTTATTCTTACTACAAGAGAGAGAGGGAGGGAGACACTGATACGCAAATTAGGAGAAAGGTTTCTAGTTAAATTTGGTTCGGATCTTGAATTCCTATGTGTTGGGATTTCTTCATTGTTTTCTCCACAGGAAATTAATTGTTACCAACTTTTGACACTTCTGATGCTATTCTAGTTTTGTGATTTTCTGTGGTTTTAGCGACTGCTCCTATGCAGCCAAGGATCTGTATTCCCGGACAAATTGCTTCTAGGTATATAGATTATGACACTTCTGAAATAACAGGGTTGGCTTAGTTTTCATTGTTGATTCCCATGGCTATGAGATTCTTTGATGTGGGTTTTTCAGTTTGTTAGTCATGTAAAATGTCTTCTAGCTAGCCAATCCTTAAACAGAATACCTGTTTATTACTGCGTAGAAAAGCTGATAGTAACAATGCAAAGAAAGGTTTGGTTTAACCATGGAGTTATTATTTGTATGAACATATCATGCAAGCAGTTAGACTTAATAATCTATTATTTACTGCACATATCACAGGAGATGCTTGACCATTTCTCAAGCATATATCGAGCTGTTTTTTCTCTCATTTTCTGTTATGAGTCGAGGGTGTCTCTGAGTAACTTTGAAGTTCTGGTTTTCTTTTTTTGTTCAAGCAATTTGCTTCCCGCTGGCTCACTGTGATGGAATATTTAATGTATGATCAGCTTCTGCTGTGCTTTCCACCGAAGTGCGTTTGCAATGTGCTTCGCATGTTTGTTCTAGAGTCTAGGTGGTCTCATTTACTCTGTCAAACCATCTGTACTCACCATTTCTTGGCCACATTTTTCTTTTGTTTTTTAGGGTACAGAATATGGGTGTCTGGATAGATTCACTACATCGAAAACACTGCACCTTTCACACCCACATGATATCTTTTCTTTCAAACTACAGGTTAGCGATAAAATAATGTTCTGCAAACTTCCTAGTTTAATTGCTTTGGCAGCTTCCAAAGTGATTGCATATTAGTCACTGGTCCATTTTTCTAGTTTTCCTTTATTTTTTGGAGCTGAAACCTGAAAACCTTCTAATTTGGGAGCTCAAGAAGGCTATCTTGTTCCCAGGTACCTCCTGCTTTGCATTTGATTCCACTTAGTGCCCCACATCTTAATAAGATCAAGAGGTCTGGAGATCAATGGAGTTGATATGATCTCTTACACATTAGATGATTGTACATATTAATTAGTTACTATCATCCCATGTGAAGAAATGCAAAGTAAGGTCCACACTTAGACTATGTTTGTTTATGTGGCAGTAGTTGTGTTTTGAAAAAACCATAATTTTATGTTGTGTTAGTTAAAGTGAAAAGCAATGTTTTTAGTTGATAGGACCCACTAAAAATAGCATAAAAACATAGGTAGGGAAGAAGCAAGTTATACCTGCTTTGCCGGCACTGTTCACTTTTATTAAGTGAACAGTGCAGACTGAATTCACTCACTCTGCACTGTTCACTTAACAAAAGTGAACAGTGTGCTCTGCACATTTGTTGCATATTTGTTTGTGTTATACGTTGACAGAGCAGTGATTTTCACTGCACTGTTCATGTGAACAGTAAAGTGAATTTATTCACTTGCATGTACTGTTCAAGTGAACAGTAAAAAATCTCATTTTTTTAAAATGTGTTTTATTAAAAAAATTAGTATTTAATATTATTCAATGTCACTGTATAAATTAGAAGGAGATCGTATGATAGCGTAACCTTTGCAGAATTTGATCGTAATTCTAATTTTGTTTATAATGATATTTTACCTGATTTTATTGTACGCTCAAAAAACTATTGAAACTGTAGTCTTTGTCGGATGAATTTTGTACGTGATGAAATTATAGATAGTTTAATGGAACAATAAAAAATATTTTATATAAAGTATTATTTATTTCATGATGTAGTTACAGTAGTTAAATCTACAATATTTAAATTAAAAATTATCAATATTAATATATATTTTTTAAAATTATTTTATAATTTTAATTTCAAAAGCATTCTTAACGAAACACATTAAATTATTTTTTGTTCAACCTCAATTTTAACCACAGTTTTAACCAAACATCTATTTTTTCAAACTAACCTTAACTAAAAGTACTTTTTATAAAATAACTTTTTTCAAATCACAACCACAATAGCTACCGCAATATCAAACACACTCTTAATTTGGGAGTTGTTTTTATTGAATGATGAGGTCAAGTGTCTAGATTTCATTCCTTCATTCTGCATTCACAGAATTGCCTCATTTTTCTTTCAAAGAAGGTAAAGACTAAAAAAGATGAAGTTATTGAGTTCTTCACGCTAGTTGTAATATTTCTTGATTCTCCATATTCTTTTACTTCATGGTTTAGGTAAAGTGAGTCAATGATAGAGATAGGAATTTGAAGTTGAGAATCAATGAACATATTGAGATACAAATATCATTTATACATACAAATAGGAATTTCTTTTTTGAAAAACAAACTATAAAAATTCTTGGAGTAATAACTCATACAATCAACATCCATAAATCAACAATTATTGACTAGAATGTAAGTTCTTTTTATTTATTTAAAAGGACTAATTATATGTGAAATGTTCATAACTTATATGAATTAAGGTCATGAGTCGTTTTAATTCCTGAGGATGCTATAGAATCTGCACTCTGTAATTATGCTTCCATTATGTATGACTAGCTTTCAAATATCATGATTAAATTGCTAAAGTCTAACTATTTTCTTCTAGATAGAATAACATAAAAGCAATTTCACCAGCATCTAAGCGAAGATCTCAAAAATTTATCCTTTCTAGAAATCATCGTAATTATCTAAACTTGATCTGAAATGTCGAGTACATACATTTATAGACCATATCAATAGGTTAAAGTCCAATAAAAAAACATGCACGAGTCAAACTAGTTTTTTGACCAAAAAAAAGCATAAGTTTTTATTCAATCATTGGATCAAGTTGATTTTTTTTTCGTGCACAGCAAAGCTCCTCATAGAATCATTCGATTAGTGCCTACCAAGTAGTGATCAAGCCAAAATTAGATCAAAAAGTTGTTATTGTGATTTTTCTTCATTTTGTTTTTTTCTTCATTTCTTATTTAAGTTGGAATTTTATTTAATCTCAATTTTAACTAGTTAGGTCAATTATTATTTAAATAGTTTTGTATTTTATTAGCACAAGACTAATTATTGAAATTCAAATTTTATCAAAGGTATTTTTTTTCTACAATTTGGCTTTAATTTTAGGGTTTGTGAAACCTTGAATTTTTTTTTTTTGTGATACATTACGTCAAATGCATCAGAGTAGGTTGGTTTATTCAATGAACAGAGAAACAATAACAATATCATCCCACATGTAATGCATATCAAGAAATGGAGGTCATTTAGAATATTTTAAGGCCTCAAAAAGACAGTATAAAAAACCTTAACATAAAGACTTGATTGGTTAGAGTGTTTAGTAGTAGATCTAACTAATTATATGAATCAACTCATATTAGGGAGAGACTCAAACAAGGATCATAATGAAAAAAGAGACATGTCTAAAGACTTGTCTCGAAGCAAACAAAAATCCAAATTTGTTCCTATAATTTCATATAGATATCCTGTTTATTTTGAGGAATTTCATGAGGATGATATTGATGAAGATTGTTGCACCTGGCATAAATGAAATCTTTAAAATTAAAAGGAAAATATAAAAAAAGGAGTCGTTACTTAGTTCTCAATTTCAACCAATTACTTAGTTCTCAATTTCAACCAATTTCAACCTTTTCTTTTAATTTGTTATAGATTCCATCCATGATTGCATTAAAATGGATCTCTTTATTTTTTTTTATTTTTAAATTCAGTTGTTAGCTTTTCAATTTTTAATCAATTCTCAACCTTATTTCCTTGTTTTCTTCTCTATTTTACCCTTGATCGCATTAAATTGACCCTTTAATTATGTTATTTTTTCCAATTGATTCCTAGCTTCAATTTTTGCATTTTTTAATTCAGTCATTGGCTTTTCAATTTCTAAGTGTTAGCCCTATTTTCTTTCTTTCTTTTCAATTTCTTTCCTAATTGCATTAAAATAGGTCCCTTAATTTTCCTATTTTTTTTCCTTCTTGAGTGAAATGACACTGTTTCACTTATAATTGAGTGAAAAAAATTGTGTACTTAAATTAAAACGCTTTGTTTCACATACTATTTTTTTTTAATTCAAAATGACATCATTTTAAAAGTTTCATTTATTAAATAAGTTCTCCAATCTTGCCATCTTTTTTAGTTTAGTCCATGGACTTTTGTTTTTCTAGCCATTTTCAACTTTTTCAATTTTATCCCTGGTTACATTAATATGGGTCCCTTTATTTTTCCCCTTTTTTTCAATTCAGTCATTGACTTTTTGATTTCTAATTTTTAGCTAATTTCAACCTTATTTCCTCGATTTCTTCTTCATTTCACCTATGTTTGTATTAAAACGCTTTGTTTCACATACTATTTTTTTTTAATTCAAAATGACATCATTTTAAAAGTTTCATTTATTAAATAAGTTCTCCAATCTTGCCATCTTTTTTAGTTTAGTCCATGGACTTTTGTTTTTCTAGTCATTTTCAACTTTTTCAATTTTATCCCTGGTTACATTAATATGGGTCCCTTTATTTTTCCCTTTTTTTTCAATTTAGTCATTGACTTTCTGATTTCTAATTTTTAGCTAATTTCAACCTTATTTCCTCGATTTCTTCTTCATTTCACCCATGTTTGTATTAAGTTGGCCCCTTAATTCTGCCATTTTTTTTCAATTGAGTCAATGCTTCATTTCTCGTCTTTTTCAATTTAGTTCTTGGCTTTTTAATTCTAAGTTTTAGCCAATTTCAATCATATCTTCTTTATTTTTCTCAATTTCATCCCTAATTGAATGAAAAATGATCCCTTCTTTTTCCCATTTCCCCCCCTTCTTGAGTGAAATGGCATTATTTCATTTATAATTGAGTAAAAAGCGTTGTATACTTAAATTAAAACATTGTGTTTCACTTACTGTCTTTTTTAATTTAAAATGACATTATTTGAAAAGTTTCATTTATTAAATAAGTTCTCCAATCTTGCCATCGTTTTTAAATTAGTCTTTGGACTTTTTGTTTTGTTAATTTTTAGCCAATTTCAACCTTTTCTTTCAATTTCATCCATGATTGTGTTAAAATAGGTCCCTTGTTTTTTTTCACCTTTTCCATTTAGTCACTGGCTTTTAATTTTAAACTTTAAATTTTAAATTTCCAATTTTTTGCTAATTTCAGCCCTATTTCCTCAATTTCTTCTTAGTTTCACCCTGACTGCATTAAATTGGTCATTTAATTCTACTATCTTTTTCAATTTAGTCTTTAAGTTTTAATTATTAATTATTTAGCCAATTTCAATCTTTTTCTCAATTTTCTTCCCAATTTCACCCCTAATTGCAATTTGTTTTCTCTTTTTTTTCAAAACTTTTGAGATATATTTTTTTCTATTTTTATTGAGATTTATTTATTTTTGTTGAAATATATTCTTTTTTTATGAGGGGTCAAAATTGGGTTATGACAAAGGTTATAGGGTCTTGTTAATCACATTGATAAAGACTTTAAAGATGTTATCATGGGATGAATGAATTTTGTTTAAGGGTTGATATCCTTAGCTTTAATGAAGATCTGGACATAATGGAATTCTTTGTTTGGGTTGCTAAATGCAATAGACTTAAGAAACACATGACTATCTCAAATGAGAGGATGATGAAATTGGTCTCATACAAGCTAAAAAGTGGAGCTTCTTACTGGTGAATGTGACAAATTGATGATGAAATATATATATATATATATATAGTAAAAAATTTAGTAGATCATAGATGAGGATGGAACATGTACTGCAAGATAAGTTCTTTTCTCTATATTTAAGCACTATTTATTTTAGTGACATCAAGTCTGTTTGCAAGGAAATAAATCTATCCATGATTATACTGCTAAATTTTATAGGTTGGTTAAACGTAATTACCTGTAGGAGATAAATAGTCAATAGGTTTTGAGATTTTTAAAGGGGTTGAGATCAGCAATTCAAGATAAGATTAAAATGTTGATGTTATTTTTGCTTTTATAAATTAGAAATGTGGCATTAAAGGCAAAAATGCTACTAAAAAAAAGGCTAACAGTAGCAATATATTTGATTCCTAAAATAGATTGTATAATAAGTTGAGTAGATTGAGTGTTGGTAATAAAAAAAAAAAGGTAGTATAGACATTACAACCTCCTAGCAAACAAGATGTTGACTCACTTAATATAGCCTTGGTAAAACAAGCTAAAACAAGTTAACTAGGTAATCTTTATTCCGAACCAATAATAGTTATGTTCTATAAATATAGGAGTAGAGGCATTGTTCCATTGGTTATATTTATAAAAACCAGACTTTAATATGGTTGACGAAAAAATAGAAGAAGGAAAACATTTGGCTGACTTGGTCAAAAAACCAGGTTGACCTAGTGACCCGGTCAAAACCTACCCCTTAAACCTTCAACCTTTTTTGGTCAAAACGATGTCGTTTTGATTTTTTAAAAAAAAAAATTAGGGGTCGACTCCTCTGACTTTTGACTTAGACTTTGCCTCGAGTCAACCCCCCAGGTCAAGTTTTATAATTATGCCAGTGATTATAGAAAACAAAAATTTATCAATGTGTTTGAAATGCAATGGGTATAAGCATGTTAAAGATGAGGGTAAGTTATACAAACCTAACATAGATGAGAAGAAAGATCATGATAATAAAATTCAGACTTGTATGGTTAAGAAGTTGTTGTTAACATTGGAAGTTGTTGGGAATTGGTAGCAATATAGGTTATTTTGTACCTGATGCATAATAAATAGTAACATATTTGATTTGATTATTGATTGTGGTAGTTGTGAAAATATATTATAAAAATTTAGAATTGTCATTTGAACAACATCTTGAACCTTACAAAGTTATATAGATTAGGTAATATATGAAATAAAAGTAATACAATGTTAGAAAGTGTTTTTTTCCATTAGAAAGTATAGAAATGAGATATATTATAATGCGATAGATATAAATACTTGTAGTATTATATTTAGTAGGCCTTGGTAGTATGTTCTCAATGCTAGACACTTGGATTAAGAGAATTTATATAAGTTTAGTAGAGATGATGTAAATTATACTCTTGTGCTCA
>Ga0325405_1006936_pt1 | contig 11417 bp, 8 predicted proteins | sample PopdelMetagenome_21_FD_205663 | JGI IMG/M metagenome (GOLD analysis project Ga0325405, IMG submission 205663) | Populus deltoides microbial communities from Bellville, Georgia, United States - Xylem-Control-R2 | ecosystem: Host-associated > Plants > Phyllosphere > Stem > Wood/Secondary xylem...
TTTTTATATTTTTTAATGTATTCGCATCCAAACTATTAATTTAATCAAAACTTACTTTTGAGATTGTGATAAGTTTTTTATTTAAAAATATTTTTAATTAAAAAATTTAGGAGAAAAGGAATGCATTAATAAGGGGAAAAAATTTTGATTAAAAGAGAAACTTTTATGCTTTTTTCAAATCGTTTAATATTTTTTGATATTGATTTTATATAATTAAATAAAAAAATTCAAAAAGTATCCGATTAAATATTTTCATATGCATTTATCTCTCAATTTCATGCTTTAGTCTTTAGTTAGTGTTAATAACTCTTTTTATGATTTATTGATTAATGCAACTTTTAATTTATTTTTATTAAATATCAACATCAACTTTTCAATTCTCATTTAAAATTTGTTATTATACCAAAAAATACATTCATAATGCTTGCGCATTCTTCTCTTATATCAGAAATTTAATTCGTATAATATCCACAGCATAACACAGATAGTTAGCTAGTTTAAAACTATGTTAGATTGCCACCAACTCCACATGCATAATGTTGTTTTGTGTTCCGTTTTTGGTCTATTATAATGATATTTAATTATATAGTTTTTTTATTGGAAAAGTAAATATTTAATTTTTTAATTGCATTAGTCTTTATTTTTTAAGCCAACACTACTTCTAGTTTTTATTTTTTTTCAAATGTCATATAAGTTTCATAACTTTACCCGTTTGTTTGTTGGAAAGTAGTTTTTTTTTGGAAAGTGAATTCCGAGAAAGTGAATTATTTTCTGATGTTTGGTAGTGTAATGAAAAATAATTTGAAAAACACTTTACAGTGTTTGGTTATGTCATGGAAAATGAGCTGGAAAATAACTTATTAATGTTTTATTTTTCTCAAGTTTATTAAAATAATGAGGAACAAATCTTACAAATTAAAAAGCTGAATGAGAATAAAATTGAAAAAAAATATAATTTTATAATTATCTCAAATAAAATAAATAATAATCAAAATAATAGAGATAAAATCTAAAAAATAAAAAAAATGAAAAATGAAGAAATTAAAATAATAATAATTAACATTTGATAAATTATTTCAAATAAAATAAGTAACAATCAAAAGAATAAGGATCAAATTTGATAGATAAAAAATTTCAATAAAAAAATAATAAGGGAAAAACAAATAACAATTATAAAAATAATGACCAAAGTTAATATAAAAATTAAATTTTAAGAGATGAAATTGAAAAATAAATATTCAAAACAAAAAATATATATATAAATATATAGCAATTAAAAGTTTGAGGATCAAATTTGATATAATCAGCAAATAATATGACATTTATAAATTTTTCACAATTTCCGGAAAAGTGTTTTCCGCTCAAATTTTTCAGGAAAACACTTTTTTGGAAACCAAGCCTAATTTTTCTTTGACTGGAAAGTGTTTTCCATTGACCAACTTTCCTAATAGCAAATAAACACAGGAAAGTTTAGAAAATAGTTTTCCCGAAATCACTTTCCGGGAAACAAACTTAGTCTAAGTAGTGATACTTCTAAAAAAATAAAAAGTTAAAGACCCATCTCCAAAATTTTGACACTAAAAAGGGGATTCGCAAAAATATTTTTTTCATTTTCATGTGTTTGTTTTACATAAAATATTTTTAAAAAAACTAGTAAATGTAAAATATTTTACAATCCACCTATAAACTCATTTCATATAAAAAAAATATTTTCAATTCATAAAATTTTGGATAATAATTAACTCATTATATCATACAACTATTTTGCCATCGCTACAACCTACTACCAACCACCCAACTTGTTTCCATCACCACCACTATCATTTTTCCATGACCATTACCCCGCCACCACCTTGTTAGTTCGCCACCACCTTGAACATCACAACTACAATAACCACTATCACCACTTCATCACCCTAACACATTATTATTATTATTTTACTACTATCACAATTTCATATCATTATTTATCAACTATCATAAAATTTATTTCATTTGAAATGGTTTGCAAAAAAACATTATATGTAAAATAATTTACATTCATAAAATATCTCACAAAACATGAACACTCTTTTAAATTAAAAGTCTCATACTCAAAGTAAATGTAACAAAAAAGGGTTAAAATTATCATAATAACTTCAAACTTGAGTATTAGCCATGTGTGTAATCTTGCCAATCACATATGAATTGTAACTCTTCATTATTTAAGAAAGATATAATTTCACCGAGGTAATCACAAAGCAATTTTTTCTTTGGCATCAAATATATTTTGCTTGGTGTAACCAATGAAGTTTATGTTAATCTCAAATACCCCTGAGCATAATCTCAATGTTTAAACCACAATTGTTATTCAATCCAACTATATTATTTTTCATAAATAAAAGTTTATTTTTAGATGAGTAAAACTAAGTAGTCATTGATTTATATTAAAAAGAAGTACAAAACTCTTTTTTTCTTTTTTATTTGTTTACTTTTAAATTTTAAATCTAATAAATTTGCTTATGATCGCTTGACAAATTGCACCATGTGTTAAACCTATGCATTCAAAATCTAAGTTACGATGAATAAAACTTGCAAAAAATCAAACATATTAAAATGGAAGGAAATAAAGATTAAGTGCAAAACAAATGACATTTTCTTTTCTATGTTGATTATCAATTATTATAATAATTATTTCTTTTATGAAAGCATTTAATTCCTCTCATATTGTTTTATTTGCACCTCTTTTTCTTATTAAAAAAGGCTCATACACACATCTGAAATTATTTCTACATGATTACCTCTTTAACTATAGTTAAAACAAAGAGGCATCACTTAACCTAGAAATATGATTATCTCTTGTTTTATAATAAAGAGTTTTTTTGTTGCTTAGTGTTAAGCCACCACTATAAAAGATACACAAAGATGTCGTGACACTTTTTGGATCTGCTTTAATACTCAAGTTCTAGAAACTCATCTTACTTATAGTTTAATATAGAGAAGAAATGTCATTGACACTTAACAAGATACTAAAAAAAGGTGAACTTGACTCCTCATAAACAGATCGAATTTATGAAATACTAGATATGGTACAGGTGGGAGAAAATGTTAGGCAACTTTTTTTGCATTTTCATCCTTCTTGTTTACTTTGTGTGGTCCCCAATCAATTTTGTTTTGATGTTTTACAACGCTTGGTACTTGCTAATTTGTTAGAAAAATTAATGGTGTTAAAAAAACTAATTCGTTTCTAATATTTGCATTTTCTAACTTGATCTAACTCGTCAAAGTTAGATAATGTTAGATAATGTGAATATTACAAATGATAGTGGGTCAAAAACCTTAAGAAATAGATATTACTGGTTGAGATTTCTAAAACTTAATCAACTCGACTCAACTTGTATACCCTATAATAACAAACTTAATTTGTTGTTATATGTTTTTTTTTTCAATTAATTCTTCCATTTTAGTCAATTGATTCAGTTTATGTATTAAGCCTAAATTATTTGTTATAGCTTATAACATGTTTAAACTAATTTATTGATCCCAACTCTTAGTTCTAATTCAACTCAACCCATGAGAACTAACAATATAAGCCTAACCCATAGATATCTTTAATATCCATAAAAACTTAGCTCAACTCGATATGTCCAACCCCAATAGAGTTCACAATTTGTAAAATATCAAAAGTTGGGATGGATACAATTATTGATTCAAACTCGATCCAATTATATCCATAAACACCTCTAAAAAAACCATCATATACATTAAATGCATGATCAACTAGCTGGGTTATTTTTTTATCTCCTATTTAATGGGAGGATTGTAATTGGTGGACATGATATCTTTTTGGTTTTTTGGATAGGTTTGCATGACTTATGGTTTCTCTTCTTTTTTTTTATGGCTATTACTAGGAAAGAGTCTTTATACAACCAAATGATTGATGAAATTCTATATGGCTTAGTTTAGTTTCTTTTGGTTAATTTTATTTGTCAGTTTTGTTTGATTCCTAATATTTCATTTTGTTTTCATTTGACACATCTTGTTTTTAACTTAGTGGGTTTTGTCCTCTTTTGTTTATATTTTTCTTTGGTTTTATTAGGATGTGTTGGTGTTGTGTTTCTTATTGTTTTATGATACTTTTTTTTGCGTTGAGCCATAATTGTTTTTTTTTCATTGACATGTTCTTGAACATCATTTCCTTTTTCCTGTTGTTTTTGCTTTAATGATGTTTATTAGTTATGTTTGATTGTTTATTAGTGTTGTTGCATTTGTTGGTTGCTTTTTTTTTTCCTTGCAAGTGCTTTTCTTGATTCTCTTTTACTCTATTTATTTTTTGTGGTTCTTTAATTTATGACTTTCCTATTCTTCTTTGCTTTTATCTTATTGTAGTATTATTTTATCTTGTTTCCAAGTTGGTTTATTTCGGTATTTATATTAGATTGGTTAGTGCTTAAGCAAGCCATGCCTTTATTTATATGTTGTTTCCTTCGTATCAAATCTTAGGTGGTGTGTGTTATTTGATTCCATTGGTTTCGTTTCTATTTAAGTTAATCATTGTTTGTCATCCTTTGTTCATATTTTTTGGTGTTATTGTGGCATTGCATGGTCATCATTTAAAACACTAGGTTTTTTGGCTTGCATAAGTTAACTTGAGAAGTCCTGCATATAAGATTTGTGATGTGACCTCCTTTTTAGTTTACTCAAAATGATTTAGTTTCATAAGTTGTTTTTTATTATCTTGTTATTATCTAGGATGCTAACATTTCTTTTTGATAAGTCATTGAGGCTTTTTTTTTGTAAGATTACTAAATTATTTTCCCTCTTCAATCTTATAAGATAAGTTCCAAATATTATAGGCAATGTGCTAAAAGGTATGTGTACATGTGTGATTGCCTTTTACAACCTGGCCTTTTATTAAGATATGTGAATCACTTTCTCCCCTCATTTTATTTTATAGAAATTATTATTGATGTTGTTGGTTGGTTGGTTGGTTTTTGTTTTTATAAAGTAAAATGGTACCTTGCAACTCTATTTTTGCAGCTTACAAGACTTTATAGTAGAATGGATTGGAATAGGCATTTTAGTTGTTATTGTAGAAACTTTTTCTTGCATCAAGGGCAAGCTTAAAGGGTAGTGACATGTAAATTACATATTCGAATGCTCAAGTATCTATGTTTTTTTTTTTATCTTGGTGTTTTTAGTTGTAATATGTATTGTGTTAGGTTGTGTTTTTTGTTTCTTAATTAAGGCTTGAACTTAAGTTTAGCTGTGTTTTCATCTTAAAAAAGTTTAAAATTTGGAAGATGGATTGTTGCTACAAATGGTTAAATTAGGTAAAAGGTGGTTAGGTTAGTTTCTTCAAAGACATTACCAAGTTTGTCCATAATCCTTTTATGTGAAAATAGGGAATTATATAGCAGTTTATCATGCAACTGAATCACCTCGATTTGTCTATCAGAGAAAGTTCATATTTATTTATGGTTTTGACCGGTTGCTATTCTATAATTTTTTCTTTTCTTTTTGTGTCTTTGCGCAATGACTCACTTTGTACTATTTTATTATAATTATTTTATTGATTTGTCCAATCGCACATTCTTTTTATTTGCATTTGCACTGTTGTTTATCTTTTATAGTGTTTTTTCCTTAAAAAAAAGTCATCGATCATTCGCTAATAAATTGAGTTTGTGTCTAGAATTTTATGCCTAGATACTCGACGTTGTAGACTAACATGTGTCATACTCTTACGGTTTACTATATGTTCATGTTAATGCCTTTGCATTTAAATGAGTTTCGGTATGTTTGAGTCAACTTTAGAAAAAAAAAAGGTCCAAAGTTAGAGAATGATTTCAACATACACCTTTTCATTTAAGTCACCACATCATTTTCATCTTCTCATAATCATTTTCATCTTCATATATTTTAAGGAGTACTTTATATTAAACTTAATGAACTTATCATTAACATTATTCTTTCTTAAAAGTTATCAAGGTTATTAAAGTTTATAAGGTAAAACATAATCATTTTCCTTCCCAACCAACATGTGAGTTATTATTTCATTTCAAATCATCACTATATGACTACACACATCAATTTCATTATAATTTACAACATCTATCTATATTACAACATATCTACATCTTTTCTTTTTCTTTTTTAGCCAATCACTAATACCTCTAAGTATCGAAATTTTTCACTTAAATTTCAAAAAATTTCTTTACTTTCTAAAACCGTTACATCATTCATTACATCAATTAACAATCAATTTCCATTTCCCTCAAATTTTATCCAAGAATCTTAAATCCCAATTCGTAAGAATTCAATTAAATTAAAGTATTAATCTACAAGAACTTTATGCAAATGTGTTAGAACACTTTACAAAGCAATAATTTGGAGCTTCAACACTCTTTAAATCAAAATCTCCAACTTTTTTGCTTCTTTTTCTTCTCTTTATAGCCTCTTATTTTTTCTTTTGATCTTTTCTTAAATAGGGGTTTAATGTGTTTTTCTCTCTCATAGCACTCTCCTTTTACTCTTAACTTCACTCTCTAGCCTTTAGAGGTGTAAGAATAGAAAAAAAAAATAAAAAAATAGTCTCTTTCTCCCTACATAGCCCCTACTAATTTTATAAAGATTGCAATCAAAATGGTCTGATCATTTTGAAAAATGGTCATTCCAGTTCATCAAATAAGTGTAGCCATTTAATTAATCAATGTACCTCATAAAAAAAATTTAAAGATACACCATATGAATTGTGGAAATGTAGAAGATGTTCCTATAAATACCTTAAAGTGTGAGGGTGTCTTATAAAGGTGACAGTACCTGATCTTAAAAAAGGTCATATGACCTAAAACTGTAGATTATGTTTTTATCAAATATGTTTAATGGTAGTTCATATTAATTTCTTATACACATGTTAAGTATTAAAGATATTCATCATAATACTATAATGGAATTAAAAAATGCTACTTTATTTGAAGATGTGTTTTCATTAAAAGAAGCATAAGAAAATCATTCATTTAAGAAAACACTTGAAAGCTAGCTCAAGCAATCATCATCAATTGAAAAATGATCAAGTTAAGCCTAAAAGGAGTAAAAGGACAAAAATAACTAAGATATTTGGTCCTGGTTTTTAACATACTTGTTAGAAATGAACCTTAGACCTACTTCAACGTAATGTCCTACCCCAAAGCTTTTTATTAGAAGGAGACGATCAATAGTGAAATATAATCTATTATAAATAATCATACATAGTAACTAATAGATCTTCCACCTGAAAGCAAACCATTAGGCTATAAATAAATCTTCAAAACAAAAATGAAAGTTGTTGAAACTATTAACAGATACAAAACAAGACTTGTTGTTAAAGGATTCAGATAATAAGAATGTGTGAACTATTTTGACACATGTTCGCCTATATCAGGAATAACTTTTATGCAACTAATAATAGCCATTACAAATATTAACAAGCTTAAAATATATCAAATGGATGTAAAATAACTTTTTTTTAAATGGTGATTTACTAGTAATCCAAGTATGGATAATTAAAAAACAATAATGTATATCTTGGATTATGGATTACTAGTAATCCAAGTAGTAATAAATGGTGATTTACTAGTAATCCAAGTATAGATCATTGAAAAGCAATAAATAGGATACTCAAATATTTAAGGTATATCTTAGATATCCGATATCTGATTACACTATACTGGTTACCTGGTGGTACTAGAAGTGTATAGTGATGTCAATTGGATATTTGATACTAAAATTGAAAATCTACTAGTTGATATGTCTTTAAACTCAGTGGAGTAGTTGTATCATGAAAATCCTCTAAACAAATGTGTATCGCAATATTGATGATGAAATCAAAGTTTATTACTGTTAATAAAATTGGAGAGGAAGGGAATTTCTTAGAGGAAATTCTATACTGGCCAAAACTAGTGCTAACAATATGTCCATTGCGATAGTTAGTCTGCAATTGTAAGGGCACAATATAGTAAATATAACACTAAGTCTAGACATACATGTTATAAATATAATATCGTCGTTAAACTCATTCTCTTAACTAGTATTATTTCCATTGACTATGTAATGTCAAAGAAAAATGTTATGGATTCATTAACTAAAAGTTTATTAAGAGAGCTTATATAATTCATCAAGAGAAATGACTTAAAGCCTTTAAAAATAAAATAATAGAATGATGATAATCATATTTAACTGACTAAAGATCTCAAAATCTTGATTCAAATGGAAAACTAAGTCATATAACATTTTTAATAACACTTGGTATTTCTTGCATATTCCTATAAAAAAAATTAAAAAGGTACTAGTTGGAACATGATAAAAGGTGAGCTATGCTCTTAATTATTTTCATATCTTGGAATAATAAGTAGAGTATAATAGAGTATTCTTAAGGAAAGATCACCTATATAAGTGAGAAATATGATTATTTATTCAAGAAAGTTAGAAAAAAAACTGAATTCTCTAAAATATTTATAAATTTCATAGCCATAATAAATACAACAGTGTGAACCAAATGAAATCATTAGATAGAGAACAATATACGTACTATTGTCTTGGTATATATGAAAGACATAATAGTTCAAGATATCCGATAGTATTTCACTAAGAACAGTGCAAAGCTATAAGCTACCTATCATGGTGTAGTGACCCACCAAATTAGTATCTTTCTACGAATCTTTGAGTCTTATATACTATTAAGATAATTTCCATTCATGTGGGGGAATTGATGGACGATTTATTTTAAAGACATGATTATTGGGCACATTTGAAATTAAATTAAGAGGTCAACTCACTTTTAAGTTTAAAACTTTATTGGAATTTATTCTCCAACATAGGTTTTTTAGCATGACACATTAATATAATTAAAATAATTTATGGGTAAAGGAGAAATTGATATAAAAAAAACCTTAGTTGACATGTTTTTAAGAAACCCAAAAACCATCTAAAACTTTCCCATATAGGAAAGAAGTACTACGTGAAAAAGTGGAGAGTTAAAATTAGATCAAAAGAGTCCCTAAGTTTTTATAGGGTAGAGGACCTAAGTAAATTAGGATTTAAGCCTAAGCCCAAACAAGTGCTTGCGTGGCCTGTCCCAACTCTACTCATACTCGGGCTTGGGCTTTGACCTAGGCCTAAGTTTGTGTTTGAGTTTACTATAAATTAATTTTTAGACTACAAAAGAAAATTCCTTCACCATAGACTGCTTGAATGCTTTATTCATGATGGAACCTCACTTATAAAAATTAAGTCATCCACATATAAATAAATGAACATAACATTGTCTTGAGAATTTCTCTTCACATACAGAGCATGCTCATAAGGGCATATGACAAATTTCGTGTCAAATAGCTATCAATTTTGGAATTACATCCTTTTGGTGCTTGTTTAAGCCCATAAAGAGCTTTTTTTTTTATTATTATAACCTACACACCTTTTTTTTCTTCTCATTTAATAACAAGTACAGGTGGTTGCTTTACATAAACTTCATTTTCAAGATTTCATTGAAAAAGGCAAACTTGACATTCATCTAGGACAATCTCTGTTTTTTCTCTGCTACCAAAGAATTCAACAATCTCATGATTTCCATTCATGAAACTAGTGCAAAAACATCTTTATAATCAACTTCATACTATTGCCTTTTACTACCAATCCGATTTTGTACTTTTCAATTTCTCTTTTTACATTTCTTTTGGTTTTGAAAATCCATTTGACTTCTATTGCCTTGTGTCCTTCAAGAAGTGATGTTAACTCTCATGTAGGATTTCTTTTAATAACATTTATCTCTTCATTCATTGCCTTCTTCCATTTAAGTTCTTGAGAGGTTTCTTCAAATATTATAGGATCATCAATTGTAAACAAACAAAACATGTTAGCATTATCAAGGTTAATTCTTTGTGTGGCAACATATATCTCTTGTATGTTTTTTTGTCTTTCTTGGAGCTGAGCTTAAGGATCCAACTGGACAATCAACCTAAGAAGGTGAAGATAGTGCAACCTGGAATTCTTATTCATTCTTTTTTTCTTATTTTTCTTCCAAAGTCAATTATTGTGGTTGATTTTCAATATTCCAGTCTCATACTTGTTCTTCATTAAACTATACATCTCTTGACATTACCACCTTCTTAGTGATTCAATTATATAGTTTATAGCCATATAAATTATCACTATACCCCGACAAAAAACCTTCTGACTTTGGCATGCTAGTAATAATTTTGTTCTTCTCTAGCAGCATCAAAACTACATGATTTAAGTGCTCATATCGAAGATTCCAAAGAGTTGAAACATTGTTGACTTTTTCCTTGAACGCTTTGATTGATAAATGTTCAAATTTAGTGGGAAAATTCTATATTTTGACATTTTCAAAAGCAATCATCATTCTTGATTCATCAAATATTCTGAGAATTTTGTCCTTCATTTGTACTGCAAATCCCTTCACAAAAAAATATCATAAACTCAAAATATTATTCTTTATATATGGTACATAATAGACTTCTAAAATAAACTTTTGCTCATTATTTTTTAGTTCAATAAAACTTTGCCTCTACTATAATAGGTCTCTAAAAGACATCATCAAAAGTGATGTTGCTAATATGTTCTTCATCAAGTTTAAAGAACACATTTTTCATTCCACATGTGATGAGATGCTCCTGTGTCAAGATACCAGGTGTTGGGACTGTTGGAATCAAGTTTTTCAAAGAACAACAATAAAGCTGGTTCTTCAGAATCAGGATTCTATTTAGAAAAACTAACTCTTTTGTCTTCAAACTTGTTTTGAGAGTAGTCTGCATAATGATCATACTTCTTACATTTTTAGCTTGAAATGTCTATAGTATTAATCCTATAGTTTGAATTCCACCATAATTTCTACCTCTACTTTTGCCTGGTCTTCCAGATGAAAGATTTTGATTCCTTACTTGATAAATTTCATGACTCCTAAATGATCTTCATTCTTTTCCTATTCTATAGAACGAAATGCCTCTTTGGAATGATCCCCTACAAGATTTAGCATTGTTTCTCATATTCAACATTGTTTATTATATTCAACTTTGTAGCTTGTTCTAGTGATATCGCTTCTGCTTTTTTTTTTTCTTCAATTTTTTGCTCATGGACTTGAAGAGATCTTATAAGTTCTTCTACTATCAGTTCCTCCAGTTCTTTTGATTCTTCAATTGCTATCATAACATGATTAAATTTTGAATCCAAAGACCTCAAAATCTTCTCTATTACTTAAACATCATCGATGTTTTCTCCATTTATTCTCATCTGATGTACTAAAGAAATTAATTATCCTTGTAAACTAATTTGAAATTGTCTCATTGTTCTCCTTGTTTTGTTTTTCAAAATCTTCTCTTAGGGCTTGTTGTCATACCTTTTATGATCTCTCAACACCACTATATATCTTGTTCAAAATTACCTAT
>Ga0325405_1006940_pt1 | contig 11414 bp, 9 predicted proteins | sample PopdelMetagenome_21_FD_205663 | JGI IMG/M metagenome (GOLD analysis project Ga0325405, IMG submission 205663) | Populus deltoides microbial communities from Bellville, Georgia, United States - Xylem-Control-R2 | ecosystem: Host-associated > Plants > Phyllosphere > Stem > Wood/Secondary xylem...
TATATATATATATATTTATATATATATATATATATATATATATATATATATATATATATATATATGGTGGCGACGTGAGATCCCCCTTTCTTTATACCAAGGTGTAATCAGATCATTTATTTAATTTTGTGTTTGATATTATAGTGTAATGTATTTTTTTTTAATTTTTTTCAATTAAAAATATATTAAAATGATTATTTTTAGATTTTTTTAAAAATTTTTAACACCAATACATTAAAACTATTGAAAAATACTTAAAAAAATAAATTTAATATTGTCTCACATTAAAAACAATTTAAAAAGCATTTTTAAAAACAAAAGCTACCGTAATGACAAACCATCACTAAGAGGATGTTTGGCATTCTAAAATGCTATTTTCCTAAACTTATGAATTTTTTTTACTTAAATTATTTTTTTTGGATCGTTTTGATGTGCTGATATTAAATTTTTTTTAAAAAAATATTATTTTAATATATTTTCAAATAAAAAACACTTTAAAAAACAATCATTATTACTAGAATTAGAAACAATAATTCATCATATATATTAAGGCTAAAACTCTTTTGCAGTAGCTCAAATAATTACCATCCTTATAATATGAGCCGGTAGCCAACCTGAGATTTTGTGACTAAGGTTATGTTTAATAGGAAGCTAATGGGGTCAAATTTTATAAGAATAAGATTTGAGTGTTTGGTTTTTAGGAGATAGAATTATTAAAAGGGATAATGATTATCTCCTAGCTAAATTGGTTTTTTAGAGGGGAATTATTATCTTTCAAACAATATTATTATTTTTTCTCTGTCATTTTTTTATTTAAAAATGCACACTAAATTATCAGTTTTTTATTATCTCCGAACAATTATTACTAATAAATAAATTATTTTCTCTCTATTCTAATAATTTTTAACTCTTTCATTTATAAACACATCGAACATCCTTAAAAATCAGCTTTTATATATCTAATTAATATTGCTTTTGTAATAATTACTTTTGTAATAATTTATTCTTAATTTTTTAATTTCATATCAAACCACTACCTAAAAATTATTGAATTCTACACCTCTTAATTATAAGTATGATATTATATTATATTAGATTAACCGCTTAAAACCATCTCCATATTGTTTTTATGATCATTATATATATATATGAACTCTTAGAATTTTTTCTTTTTAGATCGACTGGAAGTATATCTTTATTTCTAAGAGAATATGATGGATTCCATATCCATATCCATATCCCTGCGGCTTGCGAGTAGTGGCTAGTCCTCCATCCAAATAGGTCTGCTGGTTTTACAAATTGTATGAGCAGGGGAACAAGCATATAATATTTTATGAGTTGGTAGGCCCATGATAATACAACTCAACGTATACATGGAAAATCTATTAAAGATGGATCTTATCCAAAGCGGATCTGTGTATTCCTCAAGAACATGTCCTTAAAGTACTGATCCCACATCAACAGTACTATTTGCACCATTTAATTATCAATCTTTTTGTGAGCAGCTAGCTTCGTATAACCTCATGAGTTCTTGCCCCTATATAAGCACATATTCCATACGTGCATAACCATTCAGTGCACAAGCTTCTCCATTTACCTCTCTTCAAATCTTCTTAGCATACAGCAATCATCTTTCCCCACCAAGCACAGTACTGTACTATTGCTTTAGTACTCATAGAAGTAATGGGTATTCGCTTGTTTAATGCTAAGCAGATCGTGAGGCGTATTCTTTTGTCTCCAGAAACATCCAGTATAGTGCCGAAAGGCCATTTTGTGGTGTATGTTGGAGAAACTCTAAAGAGATTTGTTGTTCCCATCTCCTACTTGAAGAACCCTTCATTCCAAAAGTTGCTTAGTCATGTTGAAGAAGAGTACGGCTTTAATCATCCAATGGGGGGTCTCACCATTCCATGCAGTGAAGAAGTCTTCACCAGTCTCACAGCCTGCGATTAATTTTTGGACCTAAAAGAAATCTCATTGGTTGGTGCTATTGATCTTAAATATGTATACATCTTTTTACAAAAACAATACAAGTTGATTAACTCTTTTATTCACGGTGCATCCTTCAAATAAATATAGAAGAAAGAACAATAATTAGGATGATGCCAGCTTATGTAGCTATTATATTATATAGAAAAAATTATGTTTATTTTTCACAGACATGTCTTATAATTAAATCCTAGGAAAGATATATTTATAATGTGATTATACATATCAACGATATTAATTAGGTGAAATAATTAAAAGACCGCCCAAAATACATGATAAATGCGGAGCTCTGAACTTATAATAAATTGTATTGGTAGATCAAAATTTCATTTTTTGTTCCTAATAAATAATCCAACGGTTGGTTTGATAAGAATTGATCAAAATATATGAAAAAACATGGGATAGTTCTCCTCCTCCTCCTTACGATCAAACCAAGGTATATATGGATATAAATAGTCCCCCTCGCCCTTTATTAATCTCATCCCTCGAGTGTGATCTATAACCATTTTTTTTTGGGGACAAAAGTCATATCAATTTCATATGAAAAGGAAGGAGTGAAGGTGCATGTACTAGTTAAAAATCGATAACATTACAGTGAAACAATAATAAGCCTGATAAATAAATAAAGGTGAAAAATATAAAATAAATATACTTTGAAATAATAAAATGATCCTAAGGGTTTATAAGGATAATTGATATGATTTATGCGAGGATTGAACAAGAAATTTCATGTTTTTGATGAAAAATCATGAACTATTTTTGATGAAAAATCACGAACTAATTAGTTTTACGCTAAATAACAGAGCCCTCAATCCAACCGTTGGATGAGATTGAAATTTTTGCATGGAGTCTATTGATATGTTATCCTACCCGGGTCTAAAATTTAAGGTCAATAAAAGTTCAAGAAGGACTTGTGATTTAAGCAGAAGTCAGATAGTTTACGCGAAAAATATACAATGACATAAATGAGGGACAAAATAGTAATTAATGGCAAAATTGCCTTTAAAATAACCAAGAGGCCGATCAGTCCAACTTAAAAAAAAAATATGAGAGCTTTAGGTCTTCTCATCAAAATTTTGAAAGAAATTCACAAAAATAGATGAGATTAAAGAGAGCTTTATCAATATTAAGAGAGAAACATCAAAAAAGGTTTTGGGGAGTGAAAAAAAACCGGTATAAAGAGAAAGATTGTAGTGAGAGAAAGTTTTGGAGCTAATAAGGGAGAGAAAAGATTTGAAAGAATTGATGTGAAAAACTATCTCTAAAACCATAAAAAAAAAACATTGAGTAAGTGATCTTAGCCTTGGTTTTCTAGTATTAGTGAATGATTTAGAAGGATTGAATTAGTTAGCTAAATGAGTATTATCAAAGATTTGAAATTATTCTTGAGTTGTTTCTTTTGATGGATGATTGTACTTGATTTGTATTTAACCATGAAAAACATGCTCACTATCAAATTTTTTAGATTTACCAATGAAATTCTCTGCCGGTATTTAAACTCTTAGTCCATCGACATGAATTTTATCGACAGGCTAATGGATGACAATACCTCATTGGAAAAACTCTCGTCAATGGTTTGTGGTCCGTTGTTAATAATTTATTGATGGATTTACTATCGGCAAAAATGCACCAAAAAAAGTTTATCCGCTTCATTCCGTCAGTATTTCCATTGATAAATATAACAACATATCACCGATAAAAAAATCATATATAATTTCATTAGTGATTAGTTTTTGTCCGTCAATATTCCCTTCAATGAATTCGACATGTAACCGTCAAACATACCATTTGTAATTCTATAAGTGAGTAAATAGTGGCAGTAGCATTTGTAATAATTTTTTTCCAACTCTTTGGAATATACGAACGAATTTAGTCTGTTTGTAACCTCGTCAGTAATAATTTAAGAATATTTTCTTATAAAAAATCTATTAAACAAAAGTAGAAAATAATTAAAATAATATAAAAATCAAATTTACTCTAGAATTGAGGCGCTGGAGGAGGATGAGGTGGGTCTTTGCCAGGATAATAAGGCCAATAAGAAGGAGCACATGTACCACCCATTTGTGATCTCATATTCATTACCAACCAGAGAAGTTCGACCATCTCAACACCGAGTCGTTCACAATTAGTATCAAGATATGTCGTCCGAGCTTGAACTTGTTGCTCTAAAATCTCCTTGAACTCCAAAGTTTGAGTGTTCAGAACTGATTGCGAGAATCCAATAGTTGAAAAACAAAAGTCCATCCGCAAGTCCTTGGATGTAGTGTCAGAGAGACAGTACACCCGATTTCAATCGGGTCCATTAGACGATCCTACCTCCAACCACAAATCTGAATTGAGATTTGGATGGCTAGATGGATCATTCCCGTATCTCTTCTTCAACCAGGTGTTATATGTATCCTGAAAAAAAAAGGGTCAGCAAATTCAAAAAAACAATAACTTAAGAAAAAGATTTACAACAAAGTGTTGAACTCGGTTATCCACGAGTTGTTGCACTCCTTTTTGACGGTCATCACTCCGCACATGCTTAACATATTTAATTAGCTCAGCTATAATATATCATGACCTTGCCTTTTCATATTTTCCATGAATTAGATTGCATTGCTTAACATATTTAATTATTGTATTACGTATGCATCAAACGAATGCAAAATGTTGGAATTGTGAGATTAGACGTAATCTAATCATGTTATATGTTGGATTGGATAAAATTCAGGACACTTGGATATGTTATGATTATGATGGACACATCAATGTGTTGATGTGTTCTTAATAACTTGGTACTAATTAATAAGGGAAACTCAGTAAAAATAATCCCCCCCCCATTTTCTCTTGAGTTCAAAGCTCATGGAAGATGTGAAACGCTCATAATTTTATTGGGTGTTATGATATTTTTGTAGAAGTTTTATTTGTTTTCAATTTCATCATTAAATCTAAATTTACCAAATATTATATTCTCCAATTTGGTCTTTATTCTTTGGATTTCTAATTTTTTTGTCTTGGTCCTTTTATAAAATTTTTATTAGTTTTTAATTTCATCATTCAATTCAAATTAATGATATTATGTTTTTCATTTTGGTCCTCATTGTTTTGATTTCTAATTTTTTTCCTGGTCTTTTTGTAAAAGTTATTGTTCTTTTCAATTTTACCCTTCAATCAATATATATATATATATATATATATATATATATATATATATATATATATATAAATTTTTATGTCAATTTTTACCCCTCATTCTTTTGATTTATTTTTTCTTTTGCTAAATTGACTTTTCTTTTCAATTTCACCTTTCAATCAAATATAAAATTGATTTTGTATATCATTGTTTTAATTGCTATTTTCTTGAGTTATTTTATATAATTAATTTTTTTTTTCAAATCCATCATTCAATATTTGATTAATTGAGAGTTGGATTTTATGATTTTTCTAGAATGAGTGTTTTAGATTTAATGACTAAGATCATGAGTTTGAAAGTTAACTCGTTTTCTTTTTAAACTTTATAATTATTTTTATTTTTTTTTATCAATTATTCCAATTTAATAATCTAAATTATAAATTTGATGTGATATTTCAGGTTATCTTGATTTTAATTAACACAGTTGTCTGTGATTTTGTTTTTTCCTTTCTTTTACCCCATTTCTGTTGAACCTTTGTATCTTAGGAGCAAAAGTCTCTGTTTATTCATCATCATTGTGACTATTTATATAGCCATACAGAGAGCAGCAAAAATAACAGAATATGGAAGGAGTAGTTTAATCCCTAATTCCTAGGAATCGTTATTAACAGACTAACAGAATACAAAACAGAAATGCTGAGTCACCACCTAAGCTTTAGCAACATCCTCTCCCTTAAACTGAAGATATTGTATTCAGTTTACTTCTGGATCTTCACAGACACCCATCAACATACGTAGCGTCTCAAAAACAACTCGTGGCAATGGTTTGGTCATGATATCAGCTAATTTTTCTTGAGAGCGACAATGCAGTAGTGTTACTACTCCATCCCGAGTTAAATCACAAAGGAAGTGGAAATGAACATCAATATGTTTGCTTCTACCATGCATGAACGGATTTTTGAAGAGTTTAATAGTAGAACTATTATCACAGTATATTATCGTAGTTCCAGCTGAGGCATGATCAAGGTTTTCCAACATTCTTCTCAACCACACAGCCTGACAGGCACAGGAAGCAGCAGCGATGAACTCAGCTTCAGTGGTGGAGAGTGTGACAATAGGTTGCTTCTTTGAGGACCAAGATACAGCTCCAGAACTTAGCATAAACAGGAAACCCGATGTACTTTTCTTATCCTCCAAATCTCCTGCATAATTGCTGTCGGTGTAGGCAAGAAGCTCTGTATTGCCACTTTGTTTATAAAAGATGCCATATGAAAGTGTCCCCTTGATATAGCAGAGTACTCTCTTAACAGCTTGAAGGTGGAGTTCTGTAGGATGTACCAGATATCTACTAAGCAAATTTACAACAAATATAATGTCAGGTCTTGTGGATGTCAAATACATCAGACTGCCTACCATTTGCATGTACTGGGTGCTGTTGATTGCCATGCCAACAGGGTCTATAACTAGCTTGAATCTTGGAACTATAGGATTATATACAGTATTGTACCTAGCCATATTAAAGTGTTCCAACACCTCCTGAGCGTATTTCCTTTGGCAAATGAATATACCATCAGCTCGTTGTAGCACTTCTAAACCAAGAAAATACCGTATTCTGCCTAGATCTGTCATATCAAATTCCTTTATCATGGAATGTTTGAAGGAGCTGAACAATGTTTCATCATTTCCAGTAAATATGAGATCATCTACATAAAAACACACAAGTAATAAAGAAGTACCATGTGCAGATTTCTTGATGAACAAAGTATGTTCATAGGGACATTTCTCAAATCCTTCCTTCAGAAAATAGGCTTCAATGCGGCTATACCAGGCCCGTAGAGCTTGTTTCAGACCGTATAAAGCTCTTCGTAAGCGATACACTTTGTTTTCTTCTTCTTTAACTATATAACCAGGAGGTTGTTCAACATACACCTCCTCATTCAACTCATCATGAAGAAACACAAACTTGACATCTAACTGGAACTGAGACCACCATTTTTGAGCAGCTAGAGCAAGCACCAACCATACACCTCTTCATTCAACTCACCATGAAGAAACGCAGACTTACATCTAACTAGAACAGAGACCACCATTTTTAAGCAGCTAGATCAAGCATCGGTCGTATAGTGTCCATACGAGCCACAGGAGCAAACACCTCCGTGTAATCCATCCCATCTTGTTATGTGTATCCTTTGGCAACAAGACGAGCTTTGTATTTATTGACTTCTCCATATTCATTTAGCTTAGTTTTATATATCCATTTCACCCTAACTATTGTTGCACCATGAGGAAGATCTATGAGATCCCATGTATTGTTTTTCTTAATGGCTGCAATTTCAGTCTCCATTGCACATCTCCATTTGTTACCGCGAGCTGCATCTTCATATGATAGAGGATCTGCATCAATAAATAGAGCAAAATTACCTTGATAATCCTCATCAAAGAAACCTTCCCCACTGTCATAGTCTTGTAGCCATACTGGTGGTTGTCGAGAACGCCTCTGAACAGAGCTGGGAAGGTGATCAGTCTCAACAGTTGTATGTGCATTGATTGTTTGATGCTGCTCTAACTCTCCCTCTGGAATGCCAACATGATGATCAATATTAGTGGATCCACTGGTATGACCTTTGGCATGACCAGTCCCACCCAAACTGTTGTTGTTTAGAGTTTCATTCTAGAGACTATATAATGCGTTGTTGTCTTCATCTATATCCCCCCACTCAAGAGATGCATGAATGGCCGCAGCGTGATCTTCACTTCAGGGCCAACTGTCCTCTTCTTTAAAGATAACATTACGAATGATGATTATTTTTTGAGAAAGGGGATCATATAAGCGGTAAGCCTTAGACTCGCTAATTCCCAGCAGAACACATTTCAAGTTTTACTATCCAACTTTGTACGTTTGTTATCTAAGACATGAGCATAAGAGACACACCCAAATACTCGAAAATGAGCAACATATGGTTTAGTGCCTCTCCATGCCTCCTCTGGTGTCTTATTGCGTACTGCAAGTGTGGGATGTACTGCCCAGTTGACAGCCTCAGACCAGAAGGTTTTGGGAACCTGCCTACTAGTGAGCAAGTTGCGAACCATGTTCATGATTGTGTGATTTTTCCTCTCTGCCATGCCATTTTGCTGGGGAGTGTAGGCTGCAGTAAGTTGACGATGGATGCCATTGGTTGCACAAAACTCAAAGAATTCATTTGATGTGAATTCCCCGCTTCTATCAGTACGCAAGCCCTTGATACTGGTGCCAATTTCTTTCTCAATCTTTATTTTGAAGAGTTGAAACTGTTTGAAGGCAGCTGACTTGTCTGTCAAGAAAAAGACCCAAAGTTTCCCGCTAAAGTCATTAATAAAGGTTAAAAGATACCGTTGGTGACTGTTGGAGATAGGAGAAATTGGTCCATATATGTTCGCATGGAGAAGTTGAAGTGGTTGTGATGCTCGCCACATACTTTCTCGTGGAAATGAGTTTCTGTGTTGTTTGCCCAGTACACAGTCTTCGTATAATAGGCTGGAATATTTCAGCTGTGGCAACCTATGAACCATCTGCTTTTGTTGTAGAGTTTGTAGACCACCAAAACTCAAGTGACCAAATCGACAATGCTAGAGAAAATCCAAATTCTGTGCTGGAGTTAGAAAACAATTCTGATCATGAAGTTGGATCTTGGCAAGAAGGATAAACATCCTATTAAGAGTCATAGTTGTTTCGATGATGAGCCCTCTTTCAGGATGATACACTTTACACTTATTGTATCGAAACAGAATGGCCAAACCTTTTTCCTGCAATTGGCCAATGCTTAATAGATTGTTTTTCAAATCAGGAATATAAAATACCTCTGAAATGACTTATGGAATATTGTTGACTTGAAGATGAATACGACCCTTTCCCATTACATCAATACTGGAGTTGTTATCGAGTTTGACTGACTTGTAAAAGCTCTCATCCAGTTTTGAAAAGAAATCTTTGTGTCCGGACATGTGATTACTGCATCCCAAATCTAGAAACTATGCTGTCTCATCAGGTGCTTTCTCAACATGAGCCATTAGAAGTAACTCCATTGTGCATTCATCCATTTCAACAGAATCAGGTTCTGTGCATTCATCTACTTCAAAAGAGTCAAGTTCTGAAAAAGAGTCTTTTAATTCCATCTTCTTTATATTATCAACATGCGATGAGTAACAACAGTTCATTGGTTTCAGCATAATAAACTTGTGATTGTGATTCCCTTTCTTTGCTCTTCTTTGGACATTCATACTGGAAATGACCAAGGTCATGACAATAAAAACATTCAACAAGGGATTTGTCAAAGCCTTGCCTCCCACGACCACGTCCCCTTCCACGAAAAGTGTTGCTGCTACGACCGAATTTGCTACCATTGTTGTTATGAGTAATCTTCAATGGTTGCTCTTCCACAACATGACTGTGCATGCGCTGCTCGTGAACCAACAGACTACTTTGTAGTTCATCAATGGACATGGTGTCCAAGTCTTTGGACTCCTCAATGGAGCAAACAACATAATCAAAATTTGAAGTCATAGAACGCATGATCTTTTCAATAACAGTGACATCATTCAATGTTTCACCAAGAAACCTCAGTTTATTAGTGATAGTGAGAGTGTGGGCAAAGTAATCAGAGACGGTCTCACTGTCCTTCATGTGGAGGATTTCAAAATCCTTGCGAAGAGCCTGCAGCTGCGCACGTTTGACCCTTACATTTCCTTGAAACTTTTTTTTTTCATAGAATCCCAAATTCGCTTTGAAGTTTCTTTATCCAAGATAGTCTCAAGAATTGAACGATCAATTGCTTGAAAGAGGTAATTCTTAGCTCGCAAATCTTTCAGTCTTTGATCTACTATAGCCTTCTATTGATCATCCGATCGAGAGATCAATATCATCTGCTGCAGCAGGAAAACCAGTTTCAACTACTTGCCAGTATTCCTTGGAGCGGAGGAAATTTTCCATCAGTATGCTCCAATGATCGTAGTGCCCTACAAATTGAGGAATTACTGGTTGAACGAAACTGCCTTCACTCGTCATCTTTAGCTGCGGCTACAAGATGAAAAAGAAAATAATAGAGCTCTGATACCAAATGTTGAACCTTTGTATCTCAGGAGCAAAAGTCTTTATTCATCATCATTGTGACTATATATATAGCCATACAGAGAGCAACAGAAATAACAGAATAACAGAATATGGAAGGAGTAGTTTAATCCCTGATTTCTGGGAATTTTTATTAAGAGACTAACAGAATAATACAAAACAGAAATGATGAGTCACCACCTAAGCTTTAGCAACAATTCCATCATCTAAACATCACTTTTTGCAATAAAAAATTAGTCTAGCTTCATTGCGAAGCGCATACACCAAGACAAGTAATTTCTTAAGTTTAGTTGGCTCTACATGCGTGTACTTTTTCTCGCTTTTTTAGAGTGTGTTTGGCAATGTGGTTGCGGTTGCTTTTCAAATAGCTTTTCATGCCAAAATACATGCCAATGATTTTTTTTTATTTTTTAAAAATTATTTTTGACATCAGCACATCAAAATGATTTGAAAACATTAAAAACATATTAATTTAAAGTTAATAAAAAAATAAAAAATTTTCAAATTTTATCAAAAACGCTTTTGAAACGCAGAAACAAAAACAATATAGAAGCTAGTGACGGTTGATTGATTAGATCGTGAATTAATTTACATGAGTGATTCGATAGAAAATAGAAAACCTCAGTGGACTAGGACGTATCATGAATTCCTAAAAGAATGTGGATCATTAATCCGTTCTTTAGTCCCTAGCAGCAATCAAGGTGTCTGCTCCCATGCCGCGTCCGAGCAATTTCATCTGGGCCAGCATAGTTTCGTAATTTTGAAATAGGATCGAGGACATGATAATTTGAAATGTAAAAGGTATCACGAAAATTCTAGGTAGATCTTATCCATATGCAGGATAATTCAAACGACATATGTACCTCCATGTTCTGCAACAGTGTCTTCACCAATTATTAATCATAAATGAATAGCATTCCCCTATTCTTTTTTCTTTCTTTTTTAAGGAAATGGAACCATTCCATTCTAAAAGGCCAATTTCATAATATATATATATATATATATATATATATATATATATATATATATATATATATATATATATAAAAAATTAGATGAGTGATACCTGCAAACTCAAAATCCAGCTTATATTTCTCCAACTTTTTTATTTTATTTTATTTTTACCGCAAAAAAGCTGAAATGAAGTAATAACCTTTTGCGATTAAGGCGAAGTAAATCACTGCATTTGTAGCAAAGAAATTG